>Ga0268264_10000281_pt1 | contig 86212 bp, 72 predicted proteins | sample KBSSwiS32_FD_190357 | JGI IMG/M metagenome (GOLD analysis project Ga0268264, IMG submission 190357) | Switchgrass rhizosphere microbial communities from Kellogg Biological Station, Michigan, USA - KBS Switchgrass S3-2 (SPAdes) (version 2) | ecosystem: Host-associated > Plants > Roots >... | reverse complement strand
GGGGCGGGGTCGGAATGACCAAAAAGCGCCGTCGAGCCGGCGAGAATCTGCTTCGGGAACGAAAAGGCCCGCCTGGTAGAGGCGGGCCTGCATTGGCTGACTGATCGCGCGCAGGCCACAACCTGCGCGCATCCGCTCAGATGTCGGGGAAAAGCAGCTTATTGTTATCGACAAAGAAGCGCTGGTCGTAGCCGGCCGGCAGCTTGTCGAGGTGCTTGCGGAACTTGCCGATGGGGTCACGACTGCCTTCCAGATGCGGATAGTCAGTGCTGAACACCCACACATCCTCAAGACCGAAGCGATCGATGATACGCGGCAGGTCTTCGTGCCAGAAGGGCGTGACGCGCACATTGCGCTTCAGGAACTCGCTCGGCTTCATCTCGTAGGTTACGCCGACCTTCGCCATGAAGTCGGTCCAGCTGTCCATACGCTCGGCCGCCGCGCCGACCCATTCTGCGCTGAGTTCGATAATGCCGAAGCGCAAGCGCGGGAAGCGCTCGAACACTTTGCCCATGACCATCGTCTGCAGGAACACCTCGGGACCCACATGCGCCACCAGCATGAAATAGGGGCTGATCGCCTCCTCGCCGCCGCCGCGCTCCGCCGGCGTACGGCGCAGGGTTTCGGAATCACCCCACCCGAACTCGGGGAACATACCGTCGCCCGCATTGCGGCAGGACAAGAGCCCCGACGCGCCCAGATGCAGCGTCGCCGGCACATTGGCCTCTTCCAGTCGCGCCCAGAAAGGATCCCACATCGAATGCGCAGGCGAAACGCCCGCCGGCGGCGCATTGCAAGGCAGCGTCACGGCCAGCGCACCGGCCTTGATCACCCGGTCAAGCTCGGCGATCGCCCATTCGACACTGCTCATGTTTATCTGTGCCACGGCCCGCGCGCGCTTGCCCGCATTGCGCGTCCAGTCGAGAGCGAAGTCATTATAGACCCGGCACGCGCGACGCGCGGCATCGGAGTCGATCCGCATTTCGGCAGAGCCCGTGTTCGGGAACGCCAGCTGCGCCTTCACGCCCATCATGTCGAGCGCTTCCTTGCGTTCGATCGCATCATAAGCGCCCAACGCGCTCAGCCCCTTGGTCGACCAAAGCTCTTCGCGATTTTTGGCGCGGCTTTCCGCGAACTCCTCCGATTCAGCTTGGCGCTTATAGAAGTCCTGCGCCAAGGCGCCGCCCATTTCACGCGCGAATTCCGCCAAAGCGTCGGGCTCCATATAAACATGCCCATCCGCATCCAGCAGATCGCCACGAAACTTGTCAGCAACGTCGGTGCTCATAACCCATCTCCAAAAGAGCGATAAGGGACAACATGCAGGAACTTGACACATACGTCAAGCTGCACGGATCCCGATCCAGGGCTCCGAATCGAGGTTAACGGGGCTCAACGGCGAGAATCGAGAGCAGATATTGGGGTCCCATCCGGCGCATTTTCGGCGGAGCCTGGCAGCCATGTTTTTTACGCCATGGCCTTTGCGCAGGCGGGACTGGTCATCGCCGAAGACGGCTTCGAGCACCCAATGGAACTGGTTTTCGATGCCCCAGTGGCCGCGCACGGCCTGGGCGGCGGGCCGGCGGCGGGAGCGTGCGCGAACAGGTCCTCGATGTCCCGGCGCAGGGTGGGCAGCTTGCATTGGGTCATGGATATGCTTTCCGCGACGATGAAGGCCGCGTCAGGACCGAAAACGCACCGGCCAACTTCACCACCATCAAACACATCGCAACAAACCTGCTGCGATTGCCGTCCACCAAAGACTCGCTTCGCTCCAGGCGCAAGATCGCAGCTTGGGACGACGGCTTCGTCGCTAGCCTCATCGCCGCATGATGCCTTCACTCGATTCCCCTGATCCCGATCGGCAGAAAAATAATGAACCGTCCATTCTTGGGACGGGCAGTTCCCCACCTCGATCCTGCGCCATGACGCCCCCTCTTGTTCGCCCTTGCATGCCTATCGGACCTTGGACGACGGTTCCATGCGGTTCCCTCATCACTTCGCGCAGAGTAAGAAAATGACTCACCCATCAAGTCAAGACCGCAATTATGTTGGTCCCACATACAAGAATTGCCTATGATCTGGGCGTATACCCGATTTGGGAGAGAACAGAAATGATGGAGAGTGACTTGATATCGGCGAGCCATTCGCTCACCGAACGGGCCCGCACCCATGCACGGACCTACAATCTTCGTGATCACGGCTTCCAGGTGTCGGATGGCCCGCTGTTCACCGCCCAGGAAGCGGCCTTGATAAAGCAGCATGCGCAGAGGGTTTTGAACGGCGTGTATGAAACCGGCGTCCCGCCGCGCACCAATACCGGCGGACCGGATGCTTCGGTCCATCCCGCCTATATCGAGGCGCAGATGCCGCAGGATTGCGACGATGTGATCGCCAGCGCCATCAGGCACCCAGGCGTCGGACGCTGGGCGGCGGAAATCTCAGGCGCCAGGCGCCTCAAAATCTGGAACGCGATGGTAATGCAGAAGCGACCGTCCGGCGGCGACAAAACGAAAGTGGGCTGGCATCAGGATCGGCGCTATGGTGAAAACATCACGCGCGGGCCGACGATGACCGTCTGGATCGCGCTGGCCGATGTTCCATCCGCATTGGGTCCCGTGCGCTACGTTCCGCGCTCTAACCTTTGGAACCGACATTTTCAGACCGGCTTCTTCGATCGTGACATTGATCGACAGGAGCGTGAATTCGACATTCCCGCCGGAGAGATATGGCAGTCCGTCGAAGCCGTTCTTCCGGCGGGCTGGGCCGTGGCCCATGGACCCGACGTCCTGCACGGCAGCGGCGAGAATTGTGGCGATGCTCCCCGAACAAGCCTGCTGCTCAGTCTTGGCATCGACGACTTCCAGGTGCTGCCGGCCCATTATTTCGCCAGTCGCCAAAATGATCCGCGCGCGGCCCCCATTATTTATCCGTCCGGCGGATGACATCTGCATTGCCCCGGCCGGCCCATGTTTGCGGCCGCGCACTCAAATTCCCCAAGCTACCCAGTCAAACCAGCGCGGACCAATCCAGGTGCCGACAGGGCCAAGGCTTCGCGCAACCTGCGGGTCGGCGGCAATCACCGGGTCGCCGTCGTCAGGCCGTTTCGGAAATGAACTGAACCATCGCCGCTCATGGCCGACCCTCGAAAAATGCTTCAATCATTCATTGACGAGAATATGAAAAATTGTACCATAGCGAAAAATCGATACCTCATAGGCGATACCTCATAGGAACGACGGGGACCTGATCAAAGGCCCCTGCAATTAGGGGCGGGTATTTGATGAATAGGCAGATATTGTCTGCCGCGGGTTCGCTCGCGGCTCTGGCATGCGCCAGCCTTGCTCGCCAGGCCATAGCACAGACGGGAGCTTCGGTTCCGGCGCCAGCCGAAAGAAGCAAGCGCAGCAGGTCAGGGGCTAGACGACATCGTCGTGACAGCCCGAAGAGTGGCGGAAAATCTTCAGGATATTCCAGTCGCCAAAACCGCCTATTCCGGCGAGGCGCTCATCCAGCAGAATGTGCGTCCCTACCGGAAGTCGCCACGTTGACGCCTGACCTTACTATCGTCAGCGGGCAGACAAGCCCGACGGGCCTACTTTTCAGATGCGTGACCAAGCGCAGATTGCGTCGAAGCGCGAGGGATGGCGCATCATAAAAAATGATGGCGCATCATAAAAAGGTGGCGCATCATAAAAAATTGCGTATAGGGGCGCATAGCGCAAAAAACAGCGCATAGCGCAAAAAACGGCGCATAACGGCGCATAGAAGATAACATCGGGAGAGGGAATATGCGAAAAGGTTTGGGATTTGTGACGTCGCTCTGCGCGCTGGCGATAGGGCTTTCAAGTCAGGCGGCATTTGCGCAGCAATCGTCCGATGAAGTTGGTCTTGAAGACATCGTAGTGACAGCGCGGCGCACCAGCGAAAATCTTCAGTCGGTTCCCGTCGCGATCACCGCATTCTCAGGTAGCGATCTCCAGCAGCAGAATGCACGCAGCGTTTCCGACATCGCCGCGCTGACGCCGGGCCTCCAGGTCAACACCGGCACGACCACCAGCGCCGGCGCGATCTACACGCTGCGCGGCCAGGTCCAGCAGGATCCGATCGCCAACCAGGATGCGGCAGTCGGCGTCTATGTCGATGGTCTGTACTGGGCGCGCGCCTATGGTGCCAATGCCGATCTGCTGGATGTCAGCAACATCCAGGTGCTCAAGGGTCCGCAAGGCACGCTGTTCGGCCGCAACACCACTGGCGGCGCGGTCCTGCTCACCACCAACGATCCGAGCTTCCAGGACGGGCTGTCCGGCCAGTTGTCAGCCTCTTACGGCCGGTTCAACTACCGCACGATCAGCGGCATGATCAACGCCCCACTCGTGACTGACAAGCTGGCCGTCCGCGTCGCCGGGCAGTTGACCAAGCGTGACGGCTATATCCACGATATCAACAACAAGGTCGATCTCGCCAACCTCAACAGCTACTCGATCCGGACCAAGGTCCTGTGGCGGCCCACCGACACGCTTTCCATCGTCGGGTCCGGCGAATGGTTTCGCTCGAACACGCGGGATAATCCGCAGCTCCTCGCTTACGGTTCGGCCAACAGTCTGGCCGGCCTTTCGACCGTCGCGGAAGTCGATGGCCCTGCATCTGCCGGCGGCATCGGCTGCTTCAATCCGGGAGGCATGAGTGCTGCTTGCCAGGCTCGCGCTGCCGCGCTGTTCGCCGACAATATCGCCAAGAACCAGGGCGATAATGCGGACATTACCACCATTCCGCGCAGCCGCATCACCACGCAGACATATGGTTTGACTGCGACGCTTGACACCTGGTTCGGCGCGATCAAGGCCATCGGCGGGTTCCGGAACGTGAAGGTTAACGCCAACGGCGACAACGATGGTTCCCGCTTCGGCCTGCTGGATAACGGACAAGGATTCGGCAATCCGGCCAGCTATAATGATATAGCCGACCTGTCGCAGTATTCGATCGAAGTCGTCGCCACCGGCACGGCGCTCGATGACAAGCTCGATTTCGCCGCTGGCGTCTACTACTTCCACGAGTATGGCAGTGACGCAAGCGTATCGACCGCAATCATAGGCATCAACCCGTTCTCCTCATTTTACCGGGGAGATATCGACAACGATAGCATGAGCGGCTTCGGTCAGGTAACCTATCACGCAACCGAAAAGCTTTCGTTTACCGGCGGCGTTCGCTACTCCATTGATGACAGGCGGCTGACCTCATACAACGGCATCTTCACTTTATCGCCTCCCCCTCCCTCCCCGGTCATCTGCCTCGTCTCCACGACGGGTGTTTGCCCGGCACGCCGCAGCGGCTCGTTCGAGGGCCTCTCCTATACCGCCAGCATCGACTACCAACTGCGTGACGGGCTTCTCGTCTATGTGAAGGCGGCAAAGGGTTTCCGCTCGGGTGGTCTAAACATCCGTATGTTGAGCGCGGACACCTTTACCCCGTTTGCCCCCGAAAAGGCTTACTCCTATGAAGCGGGCATCAAGAGCGAGTTTCTGGACAATAAGCTGCGTGTCAATCTCGCCGGTTACTATACCAAGCTGAAGGACCAGCAGCGCACGACGTCGGTCGTCACCACGACTGTGCAGACGGCAATCCAGAATGCCGGCCAAGCGGATGTCTACGGCGCCGAACTCGAGGTCAACGCCCTTCTCCCCGCCGGCCTCCGGCTCGACGGAACCCTGGGCTATACCCATCCGAAATATGTCAGCTTCCCGGACAAGGACAATCTTGGCGTTCCGTTTGAGCGCAGGGAAGCGTTCTACGGCGTCCCGGAATGGACGGCTTCGATCTCCCCTTCCTGGAATCACGATTTCGGCTTCGGCCAGTTCCGGGTGCGGGCAGACTTCACCTACCAATCCGACATGAACATCTCGCCGGTCGGCTTGGTCATGACTTCGGGGGGCGGCGCGTTCGATACGCAGCACAACATACCGATCTCGGCGGCTGATGCGGCAGGCTTCCTTAATACCGCCACCGACAAGGCGCATTGGCTGGTCAATGCGCGGGCCAGCCTAACCGTGATGGACGGCAATCTTGACCTCGCGGTCTGGGGCAAGAACCTGACCGACAAGCGGGACTATGTCGCCGGTCTGACGCTCCCGACCCTCGGCTTCGGAGCCGCTGGCAGGCGGGAGCCGCGCACATTCGGCGTAACCGCCGCGGTAAAGTTCGGCGCGCACTGACCGAGTTCCCCGGCCTGGCTCCCCAGCCAGGCCGGGGAGCGGTTATGGGACCCGAGGCCATGCTTTGAAATTTATCAGGTAAAAACAAGACGTAATGGCGGAACGGAAGGGGCTATCTAACGCTGTTCTTTAGACTTTATAGGCAAGCGAACCCACCCGATCTTCAGCGAACACCGCAAGGAACTCGGCCGCTGGCGGGTACGGCCGCGGACAGCGGACTGAACCGTCACTCCAGTTCAGCACCGTCTCACGACAAATGTTGATGCCGAGCTCGAAAATCACGTCATCGACGTTGCGCAGCGCGAGTGGGAAGCGGACGTGCATCATCAGCACCAACCGGATCGCCTCCGACCCGCAATCTGGCAAAGAAGGCGATCCTGGCCGCGCTTGCGCGTCGGCGGTACGATCCTCCTCAACGCCCGGCGGCAGCCAGAACGTGCTGGATGCCCGCCATAATCCGACGCACGCGCTCCAGATCGCTCACACCCGCTTCGCGCAGTGACCTCAGCGGCACCTCGGCGCTGATCACCACCGTGTTCGGGACGGCACGCAGCATCTCGACAAGCGGCAGCTCGCCCGTGCCAGGGATCATCCGCTCGTGGAGCGCTTCCTCCATGTAGGTCTCGAGCGACGGCATGGCGAGCGGCGCGTCGGAAATCTGCACATAGTCGATCATCCCGGGGTCGAGGGCCGCCAGATCGCTGGCCTCTCCGGTGCGCGCGACGTGCATCGTGTCGATCAGCAGCTTGAAGTTGGGCAGCCCGACATAGGTTATCAGCTCCAGTGCCTGGGCGAGACTGGCGGCTGTCAGCATCGCGCAAGGCTCGATTGTCACGGCCATGCCGTATTCCGCAGCCATGGCGACCATCCACGCCGTCTCGTCGAGCGTGCGCGGCCAGTCGACGAATGACACTGTGTTGAGCCGGCGCGTGCCAAGATCGGCTGCAAGGTCCAGGATGCGGCGATGATCGTCTCTTGTGCTGCCGGGGAACAGCGCGAAGCCGTCTAGCATCGCTAAGGAAAGACCGGTCTCAGAGAGCGCCTCGCGGGTCGCGGTGCGCAGGGCGGCGTCGTCGATCAGCGACCAGGGCGAACCATTCGCCTGCAGGATCTCCGGCAAGGCAGGCATAAGCGCCACATGGCCGCAGCCCGCGTCTGCCGCCAGCCGGACAAACGCGTCGGGCGCCACGCCCGCGAGGGTGAGGTAATCCATCCCCAGTCGGTTTGTCATTTGCTCTCCTCCTGCTTTTCAGCCGCCTTTTGATTTGTGCAGCTCGTCGCGCGGTGCCTTGCCACCCTCTTGGAATCAAGTGGGCCAATTTGCCCTGCCACTGCGCTACCGTCGCCAGACTGCCCGACCATCAGATTTGCCAAATAGGTGCTAGGCAGCAAGGCCGTACAACAAAGCGCTCATCTGGGCGAGACTCGCCAGCACGGCTGGTTGATCAACCTCTCCAAGGCCTAGATATTCGATCTCAAACGGTCCTTCATAACCGGCGTCGATCGCCGCGCGGATGAACTCCTCAATCGGCAGTTCACCGCTGCCGGGCAGACCGCGTATTCCGGCGCCCGGTTTCTCCATCGTCCCGATCGCCACGTCGCTGATCTGCACAAGGCCGATATGTTCACGGGCTTGACGGATCCACTGCCGGACGTCCCGTTCCGTATAGCAATTGCCGATATCGACGACGACGTCCGCACCACTCCTTTGCACGAGATCCAGCGAATCGCGGATATTGTGAACAAAGGACATCTGGGGGCGGAGCGTAGGCTCGAAGGCGACCTTCACCCCTCGGCTCGCGCCATAGGCTAAGCAAGGCGCAATCGCTTCTGCGTAGCGCGCCGCGTTTTCATCCCAGCTGTCAAACCCGCCTTTGCCCGGGGGGCCGTACACCGCCCCGCCCCCCAGCGCGTGAACGACATCGATGCAGCGGAAGATGGACTCTCGCTCAGCCTCCCACAAAGAAGAATCCAGCAATGTAAATGGACCGACAACAATGCACGAAATGGCAAAATTGCGACGCCGGAGTTCGGTCACCGCGCGCTCGAAGCCGACCGCCTCGATCTTTCGGAGCAACAGCCCGACGCAAGGCAAGCCCGCCCTCGACCAGAATTCGATATCCTGTTCAAAAGTCCAATCGAACGTCGCCACGGCGCTCAAAGACAAGCGGGGATGAAGAAGCGCGGTCATCTTATTCCTGCGGCGTGAAAGCGGAGCCGGGCGTCACGGGCCGACGAAACCTAGCGCTCTTGTTGAGTCCAGCACTTTGCTGCGAATGTCAATGACCCCGCGCGGTGGGAACAGGGCAATCGGGTGAAGGGCGCGGAACGGCCTCCCCCACACCGTCACCCCGGCGAAAGCCGGGGCCCAGACGCGCAACGCTCGGCTTCTATCGAAATGTTGCGTCTATGGGTCCCGACTTCCGTCGGGATGACGACCTTTTCACGCCTATCCCCCGCCAAAGATACCTTTCCCAGGGGGACCATGGACAGCCCCTTGACGCTCAGGCGCGATGAGCCAAGGTGTCGCACCACCCCATGACTCGCCGATGCATGGCCACTTCCCGCGCTTAGCGGCTCCTCGGAAGCCCCAGGAAGATTTCGGCGATCTGCGAACGCTGCACCTCGCTCGTGCCGCCATAAATGGTCGCCACCTGGATTTGCCGGTGCATATGTTCAACCGTAGCCAGCGGAGACGGCGCGCCTTCCAGCGTATGCGGTGCGGCCAGGTCCATGAGGTCGGCATAGACGGGCTGGCTGCGGTCGCCATAGAAATGCTTCGCCATGTTGCCATAGGCGGTGCGGCCGGCATCAGGATGCGCCTCGCTAAACCAGGCGCCGCGCATGGAAAGGAGATCGCCCACCTGGGCGACGATGGCGCCGCGGGCGATCCGCTTGCGTGTGTCGCGATCGTCGAACGGCACGCGTCCGTCGGCGTCGGGCTTTTTCGCCCACTCGACAAGGCATGGCAGGATGCGACGGTCGCCGGGTCCGTATACGCCCGCCTGCTCCAGCTTGAGCGCCGCGCCCATCACCTTCGCGCCTTCATTGACAGGTCCGATCCGCCAGCTGTCCGGCACGGCGACATCCGTGTAAAAGGTGGTGTTCGTGCGCTCGTCCATCACGGTGTGGATGGGATAGACCTCTACGCCCGGATCGTTCATCGGCAGCAGGAAGAGTGTCAGGCCCTTGTGCTTGCTGCTGCCCGGCTCGGTGCGAGTCAGCATCAGCGCATAATCGGACATGTTCGCGCCGGTCGTGAACATCTTCTGGCCGTTGATGAGCCAGACCTGACGTTCCTCGTCCCAAGTGGCCTTGGTTTGCGCGGCGAAGATGTCGGAGCCCCCGCTCGGCTCGGAATAGCCCATGCAGCACGGCGCTTCGCCTGCGGCGATCCGGGTCAGCGCCTCCTTCTTCAGCTCATCGCTGCCAAAGTGCATCACCATCTGCCCGACCATATTGATGACCGTCTGGCCGTGCGGCGCAACTCCCAAAAGCTCCCAGGTTCGTAGCGCGGCGAGCGCCGCGACCGGGCCGACGCCCCGCCCCCCCCACTCCTTGGGCCAGTCGGGGAACAGCAGACCTTCCTTCGCGAGGGCCATGGCGATTTCCACATCATGCCCGTCATAGGAATCGTGCATTTTTGCCTGGCGCTCGGGCGTCATGAGATCCCGCAGCAGTGCTTCCGTGTCGCGAATGATCGATTCGGCTTCCTCGCCCAGGGCAAAGTCGATGCCGACATCTCCGGCATCGACCAGCGGCGCGCTGCCGCCAAGCCACAGCCTTTCGGACACCCGCGCGAGCTCGTCGCCTGGGTCGCCCAACATCAGGGCGCGGGCCTTTGCACGGCGGAAGAAAAGCTGCGCGTCGTGTTCGAGCGACAGGCCATAGCCGCCAAAGGTATGCAGCGCGGTACGCGTCGTCTGATCGGCCGCGGTCGCAGCCCAGGAGAAGGCCATGCTGACGGCAGCGGGCGCTTGTGCGTCAGCCTGCGCCGCAGACCACGCGGCCCACCAGGCAAGCAGCCGCGATCCTTCGACATCGACGGCGCGGTCGGCCAGCGGCAAGGCTATCGCCTGGAAGCTTCCGATCGGCCGACCGAACGCATGACGCTCCTTGGCGTAGTCTGCCGCCAGATCGAGGCTCGCGGCAGCCATGCCGGTGAGTTCTGCGGCGACCAGCAGTTTCCACTCCTCGATCGCGGCGGCATGCGCGGTGCGCGCTTCCTCACCGGTGGCGAGTAAGGTCACCAGCTTCGCCTCGGTCGCGTTAAAACGGGCGAATCGGTAATCACCATGATCGTGCTCGAGCGGGGTCAGCCCGCCTTCAAACAGGCCGAGCCGGCCGCCATCAAGCGCCACGACCATGTCGGCATCGGTGCCAAAATGGACGAACTGGTTGGGTCGTCGGCTGGCATCGAACAGGGCGAAAGTGGCGACTGCGCCGCCCGACGCAATCCTGTCGAAGCTGGCAACCGCTTCGGGCGCATCCGACATGCCAACCAGCCTGGCGGCGATCAGGGTCTCGGTCAGCGGCAGGCTCACGAGCGCGCGTCCAGCCCGTTCGTTCAACAGCATCGCGTCAAGAACGCTGAGCGGCCCCATCTCCGATCGCGCCGAGCGCATCGCGAGCACGCCTATCTCGGCCAGCGCCTGCAGCAGCTCCCTGTCGAGGCCCGGAGCGAAGCGTTCACGCGCGCGCGTGCTTCCGCCCATTTCGGTAAACAGGCGGCTGAAGGAGGAAACCAGCAGTTCCTGTTCGTCGGTCAGATTCAGCTTCACGCTAGGCTCCCGTATCGAAAAATCGGTACGGCCATCGCGCGACCTGACAGAGTCGTCAAGTCTTTTAGCCGCGACCGCGGCCGTCTTCGGCGCGCCCGCGCACCGGGTTAGCTGGCAGGGTGACGACGCTGTGCAGGCACTCATCAGTGCCGCCATTATACCAATAATGAAGGATCCCGCGATCGACGAGCAGGTCGCCCGGCGACAACGCGATCTCGCCGGTCTCCACTCCGAATATGATCTCGCCCGAGATCATGGTGATATAGTCGATCGTGTTGGTCGCATGCATTTCCGACCGGCTGCCGGGCGGCGTGCGGACGAGGAAGAAGCAGCTGGCCCGCGAATGAATGAGGTCCATGTTGAGCGTCAGTCCCGGCTCCGGCACCGCCTCATTGTCGGCGGGCGCCTCGGCGGTGCTCCATGCGAGCGGCCCCCATGATGCGGCAGTCGAGTGAGCGTCGCCGATCTTATGGTCTTGAAGGATGGTGCTCCTTCCGGCGGCATCTAGCCCGGATACGTAGCAACGCGGCATCTGTTTACTCCATCTAAAGAGTGCTATTCCCTGACAAGCAGGAAACACCCCGCGAGCGGCCCGCCTGCGGTGGTCAATGCCGCGACCTTGGGATCGCCCTTCACCTGACGCGCGTCCCCGCGGCCCCAGAGTTGTACGCACGCTTCGTGGACCTGACCATAGGCATGCATCCGCCCAGCGGACAGCGCCCCGCCATTAGTATTGATCGGCAGATCCCCCTCCAGCGCGATACGGCTGCCGTCACCGATAAAATCCTTCGCTTCATACCGGTCGCAGAAGCCGAGATTCTCGATCCAGTTGATCGTATGATAGGTGAAGCCGTCATAGAGTTCCGCGACGTCCACATCCTTGGGGCGCAGGTCCGTCCTGTTCCACATCATCTCGGCGACCTTGGGCTGTGCCTGGGTGTCGAGCGCCTCCAGTTGCGTCCAGCTGTTGCGGTAGCGCATGCTGGTTCCGACGGCCTCTATACGGATCAGCGGGTTGGGCATGTCGCGGGCCGCGTCGACATGGCTGACGATGATCGCGGCCGATCCGTCCACCGGCACGTCGCAGTCGAACAGGCGCAGCGGGCTCGTCAGCCGGGGCGAAGCGAGATAGTCCTCCATCGTCATCGGCGTCCGATAGACGGCGGCGGGGTTGAGCGAGGCGTTGCGGCGCCCGTTCAGTGCAATCCGCCCGACGCTCTCGTCACTGATGCCGGATTTGTGCTTGTACAGGTTGAAGTAGAGCGACTGCTGCAGGCTCGCCGAATAGACATGATAGGGCGCATACCAGTTGAAAGGGCCATAGACCCGCTGGCCCGGCTTGAAGAGCGCATTCGCGAAAGAGGTCTTGCGCGCGGTCGCTTCATACACCGTCCGGAACACCAGCACATGGCGGCAATAGCCTGCGGCGATCGCGCCGATCGCGTTGAAGATGGCGCCGAACTGCCCGGCGGTTTCGGAACAGTTGGAATACCAGCCGACCTGCAGGCGCAATGCATCCTGGACGGCCGGCGCGCCGACGTCGGCGATTCCCGCTCCGTTCGCGGCGTCTCCGGGCCATGTCGCCAGACCGTCTATGTCGGCGCGCGTCAGACCCGCGTCGGCGATTGCCTCGAGCGCGGCGTCGATGGTGAGCGCGAGCGCCGACTTGTCCGATCCCCTGCTGATCTTCGACTGGCCTATGCCGGTAATCGCGGTCTTCTTTTCCCAATAATCGGTCATGACTCGGCCCCCACCGGTGCAAAGAGCGGCACCCACATGTCTTCATTCTGCTCGAACTTGACCTGGACGGGCATGTCGAAATCCACGTCTTCGGGATCGCAATCGACGATGTTGGTGGCCAGCCTGACGTCATCCTGCTCGTCGATCGCCACGAGCGCGATGACATAGCGATCCGGAAGCCCGGGCACCCACTGCCGGTAGTTGACGCTGAAGGTGACGACACGGCCGCGGCCGGAGACCGCCTCATAAGCTGTATCGCGACTCTCGCACGCAGGACAGAAGCTCGTCGGCGGGTGGATATAATGATGGCACTGCTGGCATCGCTGAATCAGCAATTGACCGTGCTCGCCGGCTGTCCAGTAGGGCCGGTTGTCGAAGTCGAGCGCGGGAAGCGACCGGGGTACCGCCATTTTTATAAACTCCTGAGGAACGGCCCTCGGTATGGCGGCGAGAGGGCATCGCGTGTCTGGACGCCGCCATGCGCCTGGACGATGCTCAAGTCTCTGCTTTGCCACGCATCTTCGTCTCTCCCGAAATTGGCTGTTTATCAAAAAAGGAATTGCACGAGGGCGGCATTTACGCAACCCTTGCACGCTGGCGCAGCGCCTTCCGCCTCGATCCGGCGAGTTTGATTACGGGCGATCGCACGCCTAGCAGCGATCTCGTCATTACCCGAAACAGCCGGAGAGCCTCATGCCGACCTTGTTTGATCCGATCCAACTTGGCGACATTAGGGCTTCCAACCGCATTTGGATGTCGCCGCTGACGCGAGGACGTGCGACTCGTGACCATGTGCCGGTTCCGATCATGGCCGACTACTACCGCCAGCGCGCCAGCGCGGGCCTCATCATCAGCGAGGCGATCGGCATCTCGCGGCAGGGACTGAGTTGGCCATACGCACCGGGAATTTGGAACGGGCAGCAGGTCGAGGGTTGGCGGCGCGTCACCGAAGCGGTGCATCAGGCGGGCGGACATATCGTCGCGCAACTCTGGCACCAGGGGCGGCTGGCTCACCCGAGCATAACCGGGCAGCAGCCTGTATCCGCCAGCGTCACCTGTGCGCCTGGGCTGGCCCACACATATGACGGCAAGCAGGATTATCATGAAGCGCGAGCGCTCACTCTGGAGGAAATCCGCCAGATCACTGGCGATTATGTCGCTGCCGCCCATAATGCCATGTCCGCTGGCTTCGATGGCGTGCAGATACATGGCGCGAACGGCTACCTGATCGACCAGTTCTTGCGCGACAGCACCAACCATCGCGATGATGACTATGGCGGAAGCCCTGAAAATCGGGTGCGACTGTTGCTTGAGGTGACTGAGGCCGTCGCGGGCGCCATCGGCGCTGGCCGAACTTCAGTGCGGCTGTCACCCAATGGAAAAACACAGGGCGTCGACGACAGCGATCCGGCAACACTGTTCGGACAGGCGGTGCAGATGCTCGACGCGATCGGCCTCGCCTTCCTGGAGTTGCGGGAGCAGAAGCCTTACGGGACCTTCGGCAGAACCGATGTACCGCGCCTGTCGCCGAAGCTGCGCCAGCTGTTCAAAGGACCGCTTGTCCTTAACAACGATTATGACGCGGCGCTCGCTCGACAGGATATCGAAGACGGTTTGGCCGACGCCATCAGCTTTGGGCGGGCTTTCCTCGCCAACCCCGATCTTGTCGAGCGCCTGCGCAGGGATGCTCCCCTCAACGAACCGCTGGTGGCCCATTATTACTCGCGGGGAGCGGACGGATATCTCGACTATCCGGTCCTGGAGACAAGTGACCGATAAGCGTCGGCCGATGCTGGCTCGATCCGCCCTTGGCCCCAGCCTGGCCCGTTGCCCACGTCTCGGCCGGCTTTACCGCCGGCCGAGACGTGGGCAATCTGCGTGCTGGTCTTCAGCCGTCGCAGTCAATCGGGCGCCGCCCCACGACGGCCAGGTCATAGCCATCCAAGGCGATCAGACTGTTGTTGCTGTTGCTGAGCAGGATCATGTCGTGAACCCCCAGTTCCGCCAGAATCTGCGCGCCGACCCCATAATCGCGCAGATCGTCCATGCCGACACCGCTGTTCCTGTCGACCATGTCCAGCATTCGGCTGAGCACATCCGGCCCGTCCTTGCGCAACGCGACGATGATGCCGCTGCCCTCCTGTGCGATGATCTCCATGCATTTCGCCAAGGTGCCCGCGCGCGGCCCCTCGCGCCCGAACATGTCGGTCAAAGGCGCGATTTGATGCATGCGCACCAGCATCGGCTTTGCCGGATCGACACGGCCCTTCTGCAGCACGATCTGTTCGGTGCCGGTCGCGCGATTGTAAAAGCTGATCGCGCGCCACTCGCCGCCCCAGTGGCTTGTGAACGGGGTTTCGCTGCGACGTTCCACCAGATGGTCGTGCCGGCGGCGGTAAGCGATGAGGTCGCGGATCGTACCGATCTTCAGGTTATGGCGCCGCGCGAAGGGGATCAGGTGGTCCAGCCGCGCCATGGTGCCATCGTCGTTCATGATCTCACAGATGACGCCGGCGGGACTGAGGCCGGCCAGCCGGGCGACATCAACTGCCGCCTCGGTATGCCCGGTGCGCACCAGCACGCCGCCGTCTCGCGCTACGAGGGGGAAGACATGGCCGGGCGTCACGATATCCTGCTTCCCCTTCGATCCGTCGATCGCGACTGAAATGGTCCGGGCGCGGTCGGCGGCGGAAATGCCGGTCGTGACGCCTTCGCGCGCTTCGATCGACACTGTGAAAGCGGTTTCGTGACGGGTGCCGTTCTGACGGCTCATGAGGTCAAGGCCAAGCGCCTCGACCCGGGCGCGGGTCAGCGCCAAGCATATGAGGCCCCGGCCATGTGTGGCCATGAAATTGATCGCATCGGGCGTGGCCATCTGGGCCGGTATGACAAGGTCACCCTCATTCTCCCGATCCTCGTCATCGACCAGAATGAACATGCGGCCGTTGCGGGCCTCATTGATGATCTCCTCAGGTGATGCGAGCGCCGTGCCGCCCTCGCGCTTGAGCAGATAGGCCTCCAGCTTGCCGAGCGTTTCGGCGGTCGGATTCCAGTCGCCCTCTCCCAGGCGGGCGAGGCTATTGGCGTGGAGGCCGGCCGCACGGGCGAGCCCGGAGCGGGTAATACCGCCTTCATAAACCAGCGCACGAAGCGAATTGATCAATGCGGACGACATGGCATGCTCCAGAAAAACAGAGATTAAATTTCACACTAAAAGGGGGGAGAATGGTAAGCAAATAACGATTGCGGCGCGATGTAGGGCGGCAGCAAAGGAATTTCCACCACCATCGCCGCTCCTGCCCCTTGCGCAGCCTGCCACAATCCATCCTGTGATTCGCCGACTGCCGACGGCGCCTTCCCACTCGGTTTCTGACGATTATGTCAACTGAGATATTTGACACGACGGATGCCATTGATAAGGTCGCCCGCCTCAAGGGAGAGAATTGTTGAGTGACGATCCGCCTACGTTGGAGACTGTGACTTTCGCCTTTCCGGTGGAGTGGGGTAAATGTCGCGAACTGGCCCTGGCCTTGCTCGATCCTGACCCAGCGACAGCGTTCTCCGACGTTCCGGGCGTCGTCGCTCCCGCGCTGCCCGCTCCCGTTATCCTGCCGGTGTGCAGCTTTCGTTATGGGCCGACGAACGCACCGCCTATCGTAACGATGGCCAATATGGGTCTGGTCGACCGCAGCCGGTTGCTCCAGGGCGGGCTTGAATTCGAATTTCACCGGGCCATCCGGTCTGGCGAAACCCTGACCGTTACCGAGAGCCTCGCCAGGACATACGACAAGACGACGTCGAAGGGCGTGCTGCGCTTTTTCGAACTGGAAGCGACATTCCATACCCCCGGCGGCGAGCTGGTCTGCACCGTCACGACCACCAATATAGAACGGAGACCGGGTCAAGATGGCTGAAACAGGCTTGAGCGCCCACAGACTGAACGTGGCGGACCTCAGTGCCGGTTCGACGATGCCGGAACGGCGGGCTGGCCCCATCACGCAGGAGCATCTCATCCGCTATGCCGGCGCATCGGGGGACTTCAACCCCTTCCATTATGATACGGAGCTGGTTCGCTCACGCGGCTTCAAGGGGGTTTTCGCGCAGGGCCTGTTGACCGCGGGCATTCTAGGCCAGACGCTCGCTGCGTGGGCGGGGCAGGATCTGATCCGCAAGCTTGGGGTTCGCTTCGCCGAACCTGTATGGCTGGGCGATGAACTGATTTTCCGCGCGGTGGTGACGCGCACCTATGAAAGCGCCGCAGGCAATGCGCGCGCCGACCTTGACTGCACGGTCTGGTCAGGCGACGGACGGCAGGTACTCAAGGGATCGGTCACGCTCGGAAAGGCTGACTGAAGGTTTCGTCGCCGCCATTTCGATACGGATAGAAGGCACCTTCGGTTAACGGACCTTGAAGAGGCGGCTGAAAGCCGCCTCCCCGCCATCGTCACGCGTTGAATTTGCCGCCTTCAGCCGCGAGCTTTTCGAGTAGCGGCGACACGGTCACGGCCGGCATCGCGCGCAGCGCTTCGACGACCGTCGACAGTCCCACATGATCGGCATAGAACATGGGTCCGCCCTTGTGGGCGGGCCAGCCATAGCCATAGACCCAAACGACATCGATGTCGGACGCGCGGCAGGCAATGCCTTCCTCAAGGATCTTAGCGCCTTCGTTGATCATCGGGTACAGCAACCGCTCGATAATCTCCGGCGTGCTCAGCGTCTTGCTTCCTGACGTAACGCCGGTCGCTTGCGTGATAATCTCAAGCGTCGCTGGGTCCGGCTTGCCATGGCGACCCTCGGAATAGTCATAATATCCCTTGCCGTTCTTCTGCCCCCTTCGGTCAGCCGCAACGAGCGCGGTCCGCACGACGTCGCTGTCGGTCTTCACAACGTCCAGCCCGGCCATGTCCAGCATCTGGAACTGGCCCATGGGAAAACCATAATCGACCAACGCCTCGTCAATGTCCCAGGGGGTGACGCCTTCTGCCAGCAGGGCATTGGTCTGGTCACGCCGGATCGCGAGCATACGGTTGCCGATGAAGCCGTAACATACACCGGACACGACCGCGATTTTGCCCAGCTTCTTCGCCAGGCTCATCGCCGTCGCCAGCGTGGCATCATCGGTCTTTGCCCCGCGCACTACTTCGAGCAAGCGCATGACATGCGCCGGGGAGAAAAAGTGCAGGCCCACGACGCGCTCGGGATGCGTCGCAGCGGTGGCGATTTCGTCGATGTCGAGCGTGCTGGTGTTGGAAGCGAGGATGGCGTCGGGCCGGACCGCCTGGCTCAACCGGGCGAACAGGTTCTTCTTGACGTCCATATCCTCGAACACCGCTTCGACGACCAGATCGGCATCGGCGAGCGCGGCCAGGTCGAGCGTGGTGGACAGGGCGGCGATACGCGCATCCGCCTGCTCCTGCGTCAGCTTGCCCCGCGCCGCGCGCGAGGTGAATATGCCCGTGGTGGTCGTGGCCCCGCGGTCCAGTGCCGCCTGGCTCGTCTCTACCATGGTCACCGGAAAACCTGCGTCGAGGAAGGCGGTGGCGATGCCGCTCCCCATAGTGCCGCCGCCGATGACGGCGACTTTGGCGACCGGCTTGAGCGCCAAATCCCGGGGGAGTCCCGGAATCTTGGCCGCCTCGCGCTCGGCCATGAACATATGACGAAGGGCAAGCGACTGCGCGCTGGACGGCAGCGGCAAGAACTCCGCGCGCTCTACTGCGATGCCCGCCTCGAAAGGACCCTTTATCGCGGCTTGCACACAGCGATAAATGGCCTGCGAAGCTTCCAGCTTGAGCGACCCGGCCCATTGTTCGCCTAGCCGCTCCATAAGGTCCGGGTCAGCGCGATCGGCTTCGATCTTGTCTTCCCGGTCGCGAATACGCTGTGGGGTCCTACCCTGCGCCGCCAGTTCGCGTGCGAACGCAATGGCATCGGCGCGAAGCGACTCCTCGCTGGCCGACAATCGGTCGATCAAGCCGATTTTCAGCGCTTCCTGCGCGGACACCTGCCGCCCGGTCAGCAAAAGGTCGAGCGCATGCGCGGCCCCGACGATGCGCGGCAGCCGCTGGGTCCCGCCGCCGCCCGGCAGCAAGCCCAACTTCGATTCCGGCAGCCCCATGCGAGTGCCGGGAGTCGCGATGCGGTAATTGAGCGTCAGCGCCGTTTCCAGGCCCCCGCCCAGCGGCGTTCCGTGCAGGGCGGCGATGGTCGGCTTCGACGAGTTCTCGACGGTATCCTGCAATTCGAAGAAATCGACCTTTGGCACAACCTTGCCCAGCGACTTCAGGTCCGCGCCCGCGATGAAGGTCCGACCGGCGCAGATCAGCACGATGCTCTTGGCTTCCGGGTCAGCCAGCGCGCTCATCATGGCATCGTAGAGACCCTCCATCAGCGTGGGCCCCATCGCGTTGACCGGTGGGAAATCGAGCGTGATGACCGCAATGCCGTCCTCAACGGTCAGATCGGTTCCTTCACTGATGGCAGTCATTCACAATCTCCTCTCCCGGTGATCGACCGATGGCTCGGTGCCAATTCATATGGCGCAGACGCGCGATACATCCGCGCGGCCACCTTCGCGGCGTTTCTTGTCGATGCCGGAGGGGGAGGCAAGGCCAAAAGTTCAAAAAGCGTCAATTCCGACGTCCGCCCGGTCGATCCCCACCGCGACGGCAGGGATCATCCTGCCATGGTGTCGATCTGGCGCAGGACGGACAGGGCCCCCGGATCGCCGTTCATCGGCCGGTTCACGCGTCGAGCCACCTCCCATCGCCCCTCGCGGCGAACCAGATCCCAACGGTTGGCGGAGACGCGCCATGCGAAAAAGTCGCCCTTGCCATCATGGCAGAACACGCACGAATAATTGAGGGCGACCGCTTCGTCCCCGCTCACCGTCACCACGGGTGCGCCCATGACGTGACAGATGCCCTGCGCCACCTGCTGGAAATGCTGCTCTCCGCATAATTCTGACAACTCCTCCCGTCCGGCGAAGAAACGCATGCCGCCCACGTCATATGTTCCGTTCTGCGTCCAGAGTTCCGCCACCTTCCGGGCGCGGTCTGGAGTTGTCGCGGTGTCGACCAGCGGTCCGTAACCAAGGATCAGTTGCTGGATCGCCGCCTGATCGTTCAGACTCTGGACCTCCTGCTCCAACGCGGCCAACCTGTCCTCGATCGACGGCATAAGCGTCTCCTGTCGTTATCTCACTGAGTCCCCGGGGCCAGCCCCATCGGCCGTGCCTAATTCCGTGCCGGCCGATGCCGGTCGAGGAAATCGAACACCGCATCGTTGAAAGCGTCGTTGCGATCACCCGCGATCATATGATCGGCACCCTCGACGTTCACATATTCCGCATGCGGCACGAGAGCGAGAAACTCATCCACACTCTCATCGCTGACGACCTTGCTGATCGCACCTCTGACGAGCAGGGTGGGGATAGTCAGGCTCCGAGCCGCGCCATCCAATTTGGCGCGCTGCACCTCGGGATCCATTCTGGATCCCATATTCATCATCGCGGGATCCCAGTGCCAGCGGTAGCGGCCATCCTCTCCCAGCCGCAGGTTCTTCTTAAGACCATCGGTATTGGCCGGCCGCTGACGATGGGGCAGATAGGCGCTCACCGCATCCGCAGCTTCATCGACCGTCGCGAAACCATCAGGCGCCGAGGACATGAACGCCTGGATCTGTGAGGCGCCCTCTATTTCAATGCGCGGCGCGACGTCGACCAGCACCAAAGCGCGGACAAGAGACGGCCCCTTCTCGCCGGCCAGCATGAGCCCGGTCAAACCACCCAAGGATGCTCCGACGACGGCGACTGGCGGGCCGATTTGCATCGCCAACGCGCGCGCATCGGCGACATAGTCGTCAAGCCGATAGCCATCTCGTGCCCAATCGCTTTCGCCATGGCCGCGCAAGTCTATCGATATGGCGCGGTATCCATGTTCGACCGCACGCCGAGTCGCGCGTTTCCAGCTGTGTCGGGTCTGTCCCCCTCCATGCATGAACAGGATTGCCGGCGCATCAGCGGCGCCATCCACATCGGCCGCAATGTTCAGGCCCGCGCCCGCGTATCGCACTGTCTTCAAACGATATCTCCCCAACGGTTTCTGCAGTGGACTGCCCATCCTCGACGCTCACACACTCGGCCGCATTTCCAGCGCCGCCCGATATTCGGCCGCCAGCCGCGCCACCAACTCCCGCGCCGGCAGCACATCATCGATGCCCGCGACGCCCTGACCGGCCGACCAGATTTCCTTCCAGGGTTTGACCGGCGACCCGTCGGGCGCAGTCTCGACCCGGGGATGCCGCAGGTCCAGCTTTCTGGGGTCGAAACCATGACGGCTGAGCGATCCGTTAAGGAAGGCGGCGGGCGTGCCGCTGATCGCCGATGTCACGGTGATGTCGGCCGCGCCGGACGCCACCATCATTTCGCGCTGCCCCGGCTCCACATTGGCTTCCTCCGTCGCGAGGAAGCGAGTGCCCATATAGGCGAAATCGGCGCCCGCGACGACCGCAGCGGCGACATCGCGACCGGAGGAAAGCGCGCCGGCCAGGATCAGGGCACCGTCATACCGCTTGCGGGCGTCGGCCAGGAAGGCGAAGGGGTTGAGCATTCCCGTATGGCCGCCGGCCCCGCTGGTCAGGAGAATGATCCCATCCACGCCCGCATCCGCCGCGATTTCGACGTGGCGCGGCAAGGCCGCGTCATGGAGGACGATGCCGCCATATCCGTGCACCGCCTTCACCACCTCACGATCCGCACCGAATGACGTTATAACCAGCGGCACGCGACGACGGATGGTGACCGACAGGTCTTCGGCCAGCCGCGGATTCACCTTCCCGACGATGAGGTTGACGCCGTAGATCGCGTCGTTCGGGCCCAGCGCGTGCTCGATCTGCGTGAGCCACTGATCATATTCGTCAACGCCCCGCGCGTTCAGGGCCGGGAAGGTTCCAATCGCACCCGCGCGACAGGTCTCGATGACGAGGTTCGGAACGGACGCAATCAGCATCGGCGCGGCGATGATCGGCACCTTGAGATTGGACGTGAAAGCGGTCGGCATTGGCACGGGCTGAACTCTTTTTCGATCGCGCTGTCCCGCAATATTGTCTGCATCGGGAGAAGCGACATATTCGTCGCGGCGATGACGGCCTGAATATGCACTTACCTGCCCGATCCTTGTGGATCAAGCCGGCCGTGCCGTTCCCCAATGCATGATGGCTTGATGAGAGAATGGCCCCAGCTACAGCGATGCCGTCTCTCATTTCATCAACCCGATGCCGATATTGCATGTTGATTCGAACCGCCGGGCAGGTCACATGGTTGCCATGGCGAACGTGCAACGCGAAGACGATCAAGGCGTCGCTATCCTGACGCTCAACCGCCCGGAGGCGCTCAACGCCCTAGACACCCCGATGCTCGCCGAACTGGACGCGCATATCGACGCGATAGCATCCGACGACAGTCGCGCCTTCGTGCTGACCGGGACTGGCCGTGCTTTCTGTGTCGGATCCGACCTCAAGGAGAGCATCAGCGATCCCTCCGCCCGGATCGGCCACATGCACGCCCTGGTTCAGCGGCTGCACGGTTTCCCGAAAATCAGCGTCGCGGCCATTTCCGGCTACGCTCTGGGCGGCGGCCTCGAACTGGCTCTAGGGTGCACCTTCCGCATCGCGCATCCCGATGCGCGATTTGGCCTGCCGGAAATCAAGCTCGGCCTGATCCCCGCCTATGGCGCCACGCAGTTGGTCCCTCGCCTGGTGGGGGAGAGACGCGCGCTGGACCTGATGTTGAGCGGCGATCCGATCGATGCGGCAATGGCGCTGGCTTGGGGCATGATCGACCGCGTCGAGCAGGATGTGATGGGCGCGGCAGCGCATTTCGCCAGAGCGCGGGCCGGCAACAAGCCTGTGGCCGAAGCGGCGATCCGGGCCGCCGTCCTCGCCAGTCGCCTTCCTCTGGAAGAGGGGCTGGCCATAGAGCATCGCCTGGCGATCGAGACGGCGAGCAGCCTGGACGCCAAGGCAGGCATCGCCGCGTTCGCGTCACGGTAGGGTCGCCTCATTCTGCCGGGGCACGCCTTCCGGGGCTTGATGGCGCCTCCCCTCCCGTTCATGGTGCGCCTCAGGCACAAAAGCCGCAGACGGCGTGGAGAGGCAGATGAACGGATTGAGATTTGATGGACAGGTCGCGATAGTGACCGGCGCGGGTGGGCAAGCCCCGAGCCTTGGCCGCACGCACGCGCTGTTTCTGGCCTCGCGAGGCGCGAAGGTCGTCGTGAACGACCTCGGCACGGGTCCGGATGGGCGCGGCGTTCTTCGGGCCAACGCGGAAGCCGTCGTGGAGGAGATCAGACAGGCCGGTGGCGAAGCCGTGGCAGACATGAACAGTGTCGCCAGCCCGGACGGTGCCGCCGCGATCGTCAAGACGGCGATAGACGCATTCGGGGCGATCCACATCCTGGTCAACAATGCCGGCGTCGCGCATCTGGCGAAGTTCGACGAGCTGTCGGACAATGACGTCAGGAAGATGACGGATGTGCACCTTATGGGACCGATCTGGATGTGCAGGGCGGTCTGGCCCTACATGAAGGCGCAGGGCTATGGCCGCATCGTCAACGTCGGGTCGGCGGCGATGTTCGGAATCGCCGATTCCGTGATCTACGGCGCGGCCAAGGCGGGCGCCTATTCGCTCTCCAAGGGGTTGTCGGTGGAGGGCAATAGCTGCGGCATCAAGATCAACACCCTTCTGCCGCGCGCGGGAACAGTTGCGATCTCCCATCTGCAAGAGACTTCGGAAAGGACCGAAGCCATCATGCAGCAGCCTGTAGAGCTTGTCGCACCGATCGTCGGACTGCTTTCCCACCGGGACTGTCCCTGCACCGGCAAAGGAATAGAAGCGGGCGGCGGCCGCGCGTGGGAAGTCGCCTATGCGGTGACGCGCGGCTACCAGCAGGACGACCTCGATCTTGAGGCGCTCGCGGCGCACTGGGACGATGTCGTCGACCGGACCGATCTTGAAATCATGCCCGATATGTTCCCTGAAGCGCCGATGACGCTCAAGCCCTATGTACCGGGCTGACGATCGGTCCAGCCAAGCGGATCATCAACGCCGGGAAGCGAATTAGCGCCTTTTGCGGAGCGATCATCGTCGATCGCTCTGGTTGGTTCGCTTTACGGGAACGATGCCTTGCCAGGCACGGACGTTCTGGGCCGGGCGTGAAGTCCCGATTCAGCGAGCCGATGGGGGCGGGCTCGCCTGAGTGGGCAGACGGAAAATGCCTTCCTGGCTGATGGTGGCGACCATTCGTCCGTCGCGTGCGAAAACATTGGCATGGCCCAGGCCCCGCCCTCCTCCGGCCCAGTCGCTATGGGCTACGAACAGCATCCATTCGTCAGCGCGAAACACATCGTGGAACCAGACGGCATGGTCCAAGCTCGCCTCCATCACTTCTCCGCCGATCGGGCAAAGGCCGTGCCGCCGGTCCACCGGGCGAAACGGCGCGAGATCGCTGGCGAAGGCAAGCACGACCTGATGCATGGCGGACCCTGCCTCCAGTGGCGCTGGAAAGCGCGCCCAGACCATGAAGCTGTCCTCGCGCGGTTCCGGACAGTCTAGGATGTCGGGATCGACGGGAAAGGCCTGCACCGGCAGCGTCACGTTGACATAATGCGCCAGCCCGAACGGCAAATCCTTGCCTGATCGCAAGCGGCGCTCGATCCTCTCCCATAGAATCTCGGGCGGCTCGGTGCGCGGCATCATCAGGCTATGCTCCAGCCCCTTTTCCGGCCGCTGGAACGCGGCCGAAAAGCTGAGAATGGGCTTGCCGCCCTGATCGGCCACCACCCGCCGATGCGTGAAGCTGCCGCCGTCCATGTCTCGGGTGACGCGATAGCGTGTCGGCTTGCTTTCATCGCCGGGACGCAGGAACCGGCAGTGCAGCGAGATTGCTGGCCGGTCGCTTGGCGCGGTCGCCTGTGCCGCCGCCAGTGCCTGCGCGACCAGCAGCCCCCCATAAGTTCTGCCCGATCCGGTCGACAGCTCCGGGCTGACGGTGCGGGACAAAAATACGTCCTCGCCCGCCTGTTCAGGACGGAGCAGAGCCTCCAGTTCACCGGCCAGACGCGCTGTGGAATCAATCTTCATCGATACGCTTTCGTGAATGATGGTCGTGCGACGGTTTGCACCTTCCTGCGGCGCGGCGTCACCTCAATGCATCAGCGCGCCGCCGTTCACATGATAGACCTGTCCGTTGATCCACCGTCCGTCTTCCGACAGCAGCAGCGCGACGACGCCGGCAATGTCCTCAACGCGTCCCACCCGACGGCCGGGGATGCGCGACAGCTGGTCCGCGATGCGATGTGCGGGCATCGATCCACTTTCTCGCGCCTCGGGCGTGTGGACGAAGCCGGGCGCCACGCAATTGGCGGTGATGCCATCAGGCCCCCATCGCCGCGCGATATGCCGCATCAGGGCATTCAGCCCGCCTTTCGACGCCGCATAGGCCGGTCGGACTGCTTCACCCAGTTCGGCTGCATCGGAACTGGTATATACTATCGAGCCTTCGCCACGCGAAAGCAGGTGCGGAAGCACCGCGCGCGTGCAGAGCAGATGGCCGCGCAGATTGACGTCCAGCGTCCGGTCGAACGTCGCGAGCAGTTCATCGAGCGCATCGCTGTCATCGGCAATGACCTTGAGGTCTGCGGCGTTGACATGCGCGCCGTCCAGCCCGCCCAGCCGCTCGACCGCGAAGGCGACGGCATCAATGACCGAGGCCTCTTTGGTTATATCAACATGAACGCTGCAGCACGCGCCGCCCGCCTGCTTCACCGAAGCGGCTATGGCCTCGGCACCCTCGCCGTCCAGATCCGCCGCGCATATCCGTGCGCCTTCTGCGGCCAGCCGGCGCACTGTCGCTGCTCCAATGCCTCGGGCCGAACCGAAGACGATGATCGCCTTGTCCGCCAGACGTCCGTTCGTTGCGCTCACCGCTACATTTCCCTCAGGATGAGTTCAGGGTGTCGCATCTCGACCGACCGGCGGAACCCTTCCTTCCAGCGGGTGCGGGCGGGGCCTGCGATCGACTGCCGCTTGGTCGGGTCCTGCACGCTGTTGGGAAAGGGGAAGTTGGCGACTTTTACGAACCTGGGCCGCCGGTCGATCAGTTGGCCGATATAGTCGAACAGCTCGACCCAATTGATCGCCTCGTCCCCGCACCAATTGACGATGGTGGGGGGCACTGCGGCAGCCGCCAGGCACGGTTCGATCCAGTCGGGTATGTCATAAAGATAATCGGCCGAATTATAATATTCATGATCCGCCGGAATCGGCACGTCGCCGGTTTCGATGAAGCGGTCGATCATCTGCTCGATGACATTGGCGTCGGGGTGTGCCCCACCATATTGGATGTTCTGACGGCAGATCACGGTCGGCAGGTCGAGGATGATCGCGCCCGCCCGCACCGCGCCCTCGCCAGCCAGCTTGCTGACGCCATAGGCCGATCCGATGCCTGCGCCGATGTCGGATTCCTCCGTGTAGACATATTGCGGGTCGTCGGAATATTTGTGGACGCTGACCGTCGACACGTGGAGGAATGCCTTCGCGCCGCGGCAGTGGCTCATCAGCCGTGCCGGCCCCTCGCAATTGTCGATCAACCCTTCGTCGGTCGTGGTGGGATGGATCGCGGCCGCAATATTGAGCACATAGTCGAAGTCGGTCGGCACCTCGTCAAGCGACCCGCGCCCGAGATCGCCGCGCACCGGCGTCACGCCCAGCGCCACCGTTTCTTCCCACGATCCCGCACGGCTGTAGCGCGCCAGGCCCCACATGTCGCAATGCGGCGCGAAACGCTCCGCGATCGCCTGGCCGATACGGCCGGTATGGCCGGTGATGAGAACCTTGCTGCCCTTCAGCATCCACTTTCTCCCTAGGTGCGCGGTGCTGCGGTCATGGAGACATTGCGCCGTTTCAGCGCGGCACGCACGCCCTCTTTCCAGCCGATCCTGGCCGGCCCAGCGACCGAATGCCTGCGGGAGGGGTCCTGTACGCCCCCCATCCCATTTAGCCCCACGCTGCGGGCGAAAGCGGGCTTCCGACCCGTCAACTGCCCGACATAGGCGAACAGTTCCTCCCACTCGACCGCCTGATCACCCGACCAGTTGAGAACGGTTGAAGGCACTGCCGCCATGCGTAGCGACGGCTCGAGAAGGTGAGCGACATCATCGGCATGCAGCGGCGACAGCCACAATGGGCCGTCGGACGGCGCAGGAACGTCTCCCTTCGTCAGGAAATGATCAATCGCGTCGTCGATCATGCTGCGCCCTTGGCCAGCCCCGTAAACGACGTTGGCGCGGCATATCACAGCGGGAAGACCAAGAATCAGGCTCCCGCCCCTCACCGCCCCCTCGCCGGCCGTTTTGGAGGGCGCATATTGGCCGCCACGATTGCTGCCTATGTCCTCGTCCTCGCGATAGGCGTGGGCGGGGTCGGAATGGGGTTTGTAAACCCAGTTCGATGACAAATGGAGGAATGCCTTGGCGTTGCGGCAATGCTTCATCAGCCGGGCGATCGTGTCGCAATTCGCGGACAAGCCCTCGTGGGCATTAGCAGGATCAGCCTCTTCGGCCAAATTCAGGACATAGTCGAAATCTGTGGGAAGCGCGTCCAGCGGATCGGTTGCAAGGTCGCAGCATACAGGGGTTGCGCCCAACGCCGAGGCCGTATCGAAGGAGCCAGGCTCGCCGTAGCGCGACAGTGCCCACAAGTCGCTGGACGCAGCATAGCGGGACAGGATGGCCCAGCCGATCTGGCTGGTACAACCAGCTATCAGAAGCTTGCTCGACTCCAGCATCGCACCTCTCCCACGGCCAGCGTCATGACCAGGTCCGTATAGGCAAGCTAATGGACTTGACATGTGTGTCAAGTCCATTAGCTCGACGGTCCTCGACCGGAAGGACTCGGCACCCGATAGAGCGTAGCTGGTAGCGGCGCCCGTCGGCCAGCCCACTCCGCCGCCGCGTCACCATGAGCGAGAAAGATTGACGCTTTTGTCAATTTATGGGATTGGCACAATCTGTCGTGACTAACGACGAGATCCGTTGCAGCATCAGGTTTAGGAAGTCGAATGGCCAGCAGTGCTGAACTTGTGCGCCCTCATCCGTCGCACGTTCCCGCTTCGCGTGTTCATGACTTCGATTTTCACGACGACCCGCTCTATGCGCAAAAGGGCGACATGCACGATGCTTTCCTGCATCTGCTGAATCATGCGCCCGGCATGTTCTGGACGCCTCGAAATGGCGGCCACTGGATCATTCTGGAGCATGATCTGGTAGCGCAGGCCATGCGGACACCGGAAATATTTTCCAGTGTTGGCCAGGCGATCCCGGCCATGCAGGTCGATATCGTCATGCCGCCGATCATGCTGGATCCGCCCGAACACGCGAAATTCCGCGCGCCTCTCAACAAGGCTTTTTCTCCCAAGTCGATGCACGAACTCTCGGTCAGCGTCCGCGCGCTTGCAGCCGAACTGATCGAGCGGATCGCGGCTGACGGACAATGTGATTTCGTCAGCGCCATCTCCGAACCCCTGCCCGTGCTCATCTTCATGAAGCTCATGGGCATGCCGACCGATCGGCTGGCCGACTTCCGCGAGTGGGTGCATCAGACACTGTCCAACACGCCGGAGCGCGAAATCGCCTACGGCAAGGTCGCCGAGTTGATGGCCGAGCTGATCGACGCCCGTATCAGACAACCGCAGAACGACCTGATCAGCCGGCTGATCGAACTGGAGATCGATGGCGAAAAGCTCAGCCGCGAATTATTGCTCGGCTACTGCCAACTGCTGTTCATCGCCGGCCTCGACACCGTCGTCAACGGCATGAGCTTTGCGATCCGCCACATGGCCCGCAACCCTGTCATTCAGGAGCAGCTGCGCGCCGACCCCGCGAGAATCCCCGATGCGGTCGAGGAAATGCTGCGCCGTTATCCCATTGCGATGCCCGGCCGTCGCGTCGCCCGCGATGTCGAGTGGAACGGCATCGACCTGCGTGCCGGTGACCTCGTGCTGATGGCCATGCCGGCCGCGCATCTCGATCCCAAAGCCTTTCCCGATCCGCAGCGCTTTGATCTCGATCGGGAAAATGTGACGCACATCACCTTCGGCACCGGCGTCCATCGTTGCGCGGGATCGCACCTTGCACGGATCGAATTGCAGATCCTCTACGAAGAATGGCTCAAGCGCATTCCTTCTTTCCACATGGCCCCGGACAAGAAGGAGCGGTTCCACGCCGCCAACGTGCTCTCCATCGATTATCTGCCCCTTGTCTGGAACGTCTGAAATGAAAATCGTCATTGATCGTAGCCGCTGTGTCGGACACGCCCGTTGTGCCGCCATCGACCCTGAACTCTACATACTGGATGACGACGGCTATATCGCAGGCGATGGCTTCGACGTGCCCGAAGGCAAGGAAGCCTCCGCCAAGCGCGGCGCGCGCGCCTGTCCCGAACGCGTCATCAGCGTCGTCGAGGAAGATTGACCGCCGAGCGCGGGTCGCCCGGGCGCCTCATACCGGCCCCGAGGACATGGCCTGCAATGATTGCGAGGGCGCTAAGCGATATGCGGCATGATCTCGGCCGCGATCCAACGTAGCCAGTCCAGATATTCTTCGAAATCGCGATGCGGTGGCCGGGCTATGTCCGTCTCCGTGACCCCGAGCCCAGCGAGATAGCCTATCTGATCGACCAGCGCCTGCGCCTCGATGATCGGCTGTGCCTCGGGCACGCTGCGGACAGCATGCACCGTATCCTTTTCCTTGCCGAAGCGGAGCATGAAGGTAGAATACATCACGTCGATCGGCCGACCATGATAGTCCGGCTGCGGTTTCAGCCAGTCGATCTGCTCGGGTATCTGCTCAGGCGCGGTCATGAACGGGGACCAGCCGGTCCCCCATCGAGCGACCCGACGAAGCACCGGCTTCGCATCGCCCCCGAACCATAGCGGGATAATTGGCTTCTGGACAGGCTTCGGCCGTGCGCCGACATCATGAAAGTTGACATATCGGCCCTCGAAGCTGGCCAAATCCTTGGTCCAAAGTTCGATCATGGCCGGAATATACTCGTCGAACATCGCACCACGCTCCGCGAAAGGCAGACCGAGCATCTCATATTCGGCCTCCAGCCAGCCTACCGCCGCCACGATCTCCGCACGCCCTCCGCTCAGCCAATCGAGCGTGGCCCACATCTTGGCCTGAACCAGCGGATGTTGCAGCGGAAGGATCGTGATGAGCGACGCCAGCTTCGAGGAGCGCGTCACGCCGGCACAGAAACCCAAAGACGTGGTAAGGATGGGCATATTGATCGCCGGACAGCTCGATGTGGGCGGCCGGTATGCCGAAATGCTCCGGGATGGTAACCTTCCAGAACCCGAGTTCGTCGGCAAGCCGCAGTTGACGAGCGATGTCGCCGCCGTTCAGCCCTCCCTCCCAGGGAGGCGGAGCCATCGCTGCTACCTGGCACCCGTTCAGCATATGAATGTTGAGTTTCATGACAATTCCTCCCTGGCGCGCCGGCACATTGCTCTTGTTCTGGCGAAGGGAATGCACTCGAGGCGACAAATCTGCAGAGCGCCGCCCGTCACGCCGGTTATTACTGCCATCCAATCACCTCGAAGTCTGGCTGGCAAATGCCCGCCCGTCATCGGCTAATTTTGCACAAGGCCCGGCACGCTGTCGATGCGCCGGCTATAGTTGCACCCCGCCATCGACATATATGATCTGTCCGGTCACGAAAGCCGCCCGTTCTGACGCGAGATAGACCACTGCGGCGGAGACCTCGTCGGCGCGCGCCGTCGTGCGATCCAACGGACCCGAGCGGTGCAGCCTGGCAAGATCGTCGCTCGACAGGGTCGGAATGGCCTGGGTGAAAAAGCCCCGCTCGGGATGAAATCTGCTACCGCTGCTATAGGCTGCCGGGTCATCCGACACGGTCGCATAGGGGGCCACGCAGTTGACCCTGATGCCTTGCGGACCGACCTCCTTGGCGAGAACCTTGGTGAATGTATGGACCGCGCCCTTGGCGGCCGAATAGACGGCAAGCAAATAGTCGCCGACACTGCCCGCCGTCGATCCGATGTTGATGATGCAGCCGGCGCTCCGTTCGATCATGACCGGAACCACCGAACGCGTGACGCGCAGAACGGTCATGAGCGTTATGTCGATATCGGCGGTCTAGCTAGAAGGATCGGACCGGGCGAACGGTCCCATGGCAGCGTTGCCACCGACATTGTTGACCAGAATGTCGATCGCGCCAAATTCTGCCATAGCCCTGTCCCGGATCACGTCGCCCGAATCGGCGCCCAGGAGATCGACGGCCAGGAAGATCGCCTCGCTCGCCCCACGTGCCTTGGCTTCCTGCACGACCGCTTGGCCGGCCCCGACATCGCGACCCACGGCCAGCAGGCGCGCGCCTTCGGACGCCATGTCAAGCGCGATGGCGCGACCGATATTGGCCGTCGCGCCGGTGACGACGACGACCTTTCCGCGCAATCCTGTATCCACGACACTCTCCCTAATGTGCGCTTAGCACCTCTCTGAATCGAGCCCGCTCAGCAGCGACCGCGTCGCATCGGCTACATGCTGCACGCGCTGATCCGCCGTTCGTCCGGCCTGCCGCAGGCGGGCGCTGGGAACCTCGAGCGAGAGGGGCATTCCGGCCGGCACGAGCCGCATGAAGCGCTGCAGGTCGAACTCGCCTTCGCCAGGAGCAAGGCGATCGGACGCGGCCTCCTGAACATATCCCTCGGCCGTGGCCTCGGTCAGCCCGTCGCAAATCTGCGCATGACCTATCATCGACGGGCCCAGCCGAAAAAGGTCGTCCATGGACGTACCGGTTCGCGCGATCTGGAGCGGATCCAGCGTCAACTGGCCGATGCCGGCGCCTTCGATTATGCGGAGCGCCTGCGGCAGGGCCTGCGCATTCCCGAAGCCACTAAATTCGATCCCGGCGCAAATGCCGCGGTCCGCCGCGAAGCGAGCGAGGTCGCCAAATTCCCCGATCAGAACGGAAAGATCATCGCCTTCTACGCGGCAATTGACCCATTGCGCCCCCAGCCTCGCCGCTCGCTCCAGCCCGGGCCGATAGTCCGTCCATGGCGTCACCCCCAGCGCGAAAGACGTCGCCCCCAACACCCGCACGCCCGTCTTAGCCATGGCTGCCCGGATGCCGTCAACGGCCCCGTCTTCGACCACGGGGAAACCGGCCATGGTCGGTGCTTGGGTGAACAGGCACACATAACTGCACCCATGCGCCGCGGCCAAATGGACCAGCCGCTCAGCCGGCACTTCAGGTGCCACGAGGTGATGCAGAGACAGCTGGCGACTCATAACGAAAGTCTACCTCCAGAACCCCGGCCAAGCCCGGTTGCTAAGCGCCCATCATGCGCAGGCCGCCATCCACGGCGAGCAGCTGCCCGGTAACGAAATGCGAATTTCGGCTCGCCAGGAAAGCCAGCATGGGTGTGCAGTCGATCTCGGGATTGCCCAGCCGGCCGCCGATGGGAATGCGCATGCGCATCTCCGCGTCATGCCGTTCCAGCTGTTCGGCACTCATGGATGCCCGAATGCGATCATAGACCGGCGTATGCATTGCCGGCGCCAGACAGTTCACGGTGATGCCATAAGGCGCCCAGCTGCGCGCGGCCGACCGGGTCCACCCATGCACCGCCGCCTTCGCCGCTGCATAGACCGGGGATTCGACATTGCCATCCACGCCCTCGACCGAGCCGAAATTGACGATCCGGCCGCCGTTTTCCTTCATCAGCGCGAACGCTGCCTGATTGGTGAAGATTGCGGTCTTTAGGTTGGCGCCGATCAGGAAATCGACCTGGGCGTCATCGGCGGCCTCCGCCGGTCCGCCCCGCCATACACCGGCGACATTGATCAGCGCGTCCAGGCCGCCGAGGTCCGCCGCCAGCGACTGGAAGCAGTCTTGCACGGCATTCTTGTCGGTCAGGTCGCACGCCCGCCACAATGCAACATCCCGTAGTTCGGACGATGGCGGCGTCTTGAGATAGATGGCGCCAAGCTTCGCACCCCGCTTGGCAAGACCGGCCGTTACCCCCGCGCCGATCCCGCCAGCGGCGCCCGTGACGATGATCCGCCGTCCTTCGATCGACTCGGCATAGGCGTTTTGCTGTCCGGACACATCCCTCTCCTCAATGATGACGCAGACCCCGTCGCAGGCCGCACGAAATCGGGCCATTTTGGTCAGGGGCGATCGCGCGATCCCGGTCGGGAAGCAACAGCGCAACCGCTCTGACACACAGTCACATCTGTTGGTTTGACGCTGTTGTCAAATTCGGGATGGCCCGGTAGGGTCCGGGCCACAGAGTCAGCGTTCCCGCCGTCGCTTGTATCTGGGATCATAAGAGAGGACACCCATCATGCGCATTGTTGCACGCCACGGCTGTTTCGAACCGGGGGAGCGTTCGTGATGCCCCCGGTCATCCCCGGAACCGGTCTGGACGGGATAATGCAAATCGCATGGGTTACGCCCGATATCGAACGCAGCCTGAGCCAGTTTCGGCAAATATACCGGGTGGACGACTTTTATCGAATGGACCTCGATTTCGCCGCGCAGGTGTTCGGCGAGAGCGGGTCGATGAAGCTGAAAATGGCGCTGGCCAATGTCGACAACATCCAGCTTGAACTGATCGAGCCGACGGGAGGTGGCATCGATCGCATCTATCGCGATGTGCTGCCGGCCGATGGCAGTCACGCCAACATCCTGCACCATGTGTGCGTGAAGCTTGAGGGGACGCTGGCCGATTGGGACGATTATGTGTCCGGGCTGGGCGAATCTAGCCCGATCGTCTACGTTGGCGAGGGCGGGCCGGACTATCGATTCCTCTACACCGACGACCGGGCGACGCTCGGCATCTATGTCGAACATCTCTGGCGCAGCCCCTCGATGGACGCCGCCATGGCCGCCGCGATCCCCACCTACGTCTCAGGCAGGAGGACGTCATGACCCGGTTCCGCACGCTCGACCACCCGATCATGGCAATGATCGCCTGGAACCCCGAGCGGCCGGCCGAATGGATCAACGACCATATTCTGATGGTCCACGCCACATCGAACGTCTATGTGATCATCGGCCATGATGGCGACGTCGTGCTAAATTCAGGCACGGCCGCTCAGGGCGCCGCAATCCGGCAGAAGTTCGAAGCACTGCTCGGCCGGGCGTTGAACGTCCGCAAGCTTATCTTCACGCAGAGCCACCCCGATCATGTCGGCGGCTGGCAGGCCTTCGCCGACGGGCAGACGGAGATCATCGCCCAGCGCATGTTCCACCAGATCGTGGCCGAACGCCGCATGCTCACGCCGTTTTTCGGCGCCCGCTATGCCAATGTGATCGCAGCCATGCTCGCAGGCATGCCGCGCAATCTGGGCCTCGATGCTGGAGAGCCGGATCAGGTCAGCACATTTGCGGACACTTGTGAATTCACCTTTTCGGGCCGCCGGTTCCTGCTGAAATCCATGCCGTCGGGCGAGACGCTTGACGCCCTCGCCGTATGGCTGCCCGACGAGAAGACCGTCTTTTCGGGCAACTGGGCGGGCGCGATCCATGGCGCGCTGCCCAATTTCTATACCGCGCGCGGGGACAGGCAGCGTTCCGTGCCCGGCTGGCTCGGGGAATGCCGAGACCTTCTCGCGCAGGAACCCGAAATGCTCATCACCGGCCATGAGCAGCCAATCATCGGACGCGACCGGATCCGCGCGGACCTGACGAAAATCTCAGACGCCATCAGCCACATCCATGACAGGACCGTCGAGGCGATGAACGCCGGCGTGGACATCGCGACCATCCAGGCGTCGACCGAACTGCCGGCCGGCGTCACGATCCGGGAAGGGCGCTGCCCGCCCCATTGGATCGCTCGCGCCGTCTATGAAGAATATGCAGGCTGGTTCCACCAGGATCGCACCAGCGAGCTCTACACGACGCCGCAGAGTGTGATTTGGCCCGAGCTTGTCGACGCCATGGGCGGGTCGGAGAAGGTGGCCGAACGGGCGCTGGAGCTTCTTTCGCAGGGCGAAACGGAGAAGGCCCTGCATTTCGCCGAGATGGCGGCCGCTGGCAAACCAGCCAGTAAAAAGGTTCTCGAAGCGCAGATCGCGGTGTTCGAGGCCTTGGCCGATCAAACCGAGGGCAAGATCTTTGATCTTTTGGGTTGGCTGGAGGGGCGCATCATGTCCGCCAAGGGAGCACTGGCCGAACAAGACTGACAGGCTGCGACGTCATCTTACGAGAGGCGAGCGCGCCCGGCCGGTTGAAGCCGAAGACCGGCTTGATCGAAAGCTGCGCGGCGTCTCGCCCGTAGCTTTGCGAAACGCATAGGAGAAGCCCGACGGGCTGGCGAACCCAAGCCGCCAGGCGACATCCTTGATCGACAGATCGGTCCCGAGCAATCGTCGAGCCTCCTCCCCGCGCTGTTCCTCAACATAGGCGCCGATTGAAATGCCACGGCTGTTGCGAAAGCCCCTGGTGAGTTGGCGCACCGACATGCCCACCAGGCTCGCCAGCTCGTCCAAGGTGGGTGTGCTTTCGAACTGGCCAATGCGATCATCGATCATCCTCAACCGCCACGGGGAAAGACCACCAGCAAACCGCTCAGGCATGTCCCTGAAGTATCGCGCCAATTCGATGGCAAGCTGCATGTTGAGCAGCTCTATCATCATTTCGGAAGCAAAGCCCGGCGAGACAAGTTCGCGCGCTATACGCTGCATGAGCTGGCGCACCTGAGTGGAATTGATGTTCAGTGTGGAAGACAACGCGCGATCGGTCCACTCCAACTCCCCGCCGAACCAGCGCGCGAGCATATCTGCATTGAAGCAACTGATAACGGAACGCTGCCGCCCCGAACTGGCGCGCGTGTGCAGCTCCATTCCGGCCGGGAGGAAAAAGACGTCCCCGATCTTTTCGAATCGATTTGTTTCCCAGTTCGCAAACCGTGCGCACGCACCATCGGGACGCGGCGAGAGGCATAGATCAACGACCGGATCTTCTACCAAGATGGTGTCGTCCACTGGCCGACCGAACGTGAAGCTCACCAGTTGCGATCTGGCGAGACTGGTTCGGCAGGCTGCCTCCATCGCGCCATGCTCCATGGTCGGGCGGCTTGTCACGTAACCCCTCTCGTCCAGGTGCATCCTGAATCGAACCTCCCCATAAACGCCTCGTGGCCGGCTGTCGAAACTTGGCCGTTTCTCGACATTAAGCGTGCTTGCGGATCATCGCAAGCGGAGCCAACGTCCGCGCGGAGATCAGGCGGATCAGCGCATCGCGAAGACGATCGTCGTACTGGAGGATACCGTTTACGATGAAGGGCTCTGCCATGCAGGTAGTGAACATCCATGGGCCGGGCGACGTTCGGCTTGACGATGTCGCGCCCCCCAGGCCGGCGAATACGACGCAATCATCCGCATCGATGCCTGCGGTATTTGCGGAACGGATCTGGCCTATATCCGCGAGGGCGGCCTGCCGCACGTACCCAGTCCCATGCCTATCGGACATGAGGCGGCGGGTACGGTCCTGGCGGTTGGCCCGAAGATCAACCAGATCAATGTCGAGCAGCGCGTCCTCGTCAATCCGATCGGCAATGGCGGACCGGAAGGCGCATTCACGCAGCAATTGCTCGTCCGCGACGCGGAGCGATTGCTCCTGATCGTTCCGCAAGAAGTGCCCTCAGAGGTAGCGGCGCTGGCCGAGCCGCTGGCGGTGGCCCAGCATGGCGTGAACCGCTCGGAGGCGATGGCCAATAGCCATGCCCGGCTGGTAATCATTGCCGCTTATCGCAAGCCGGTGCCGCTGGACCTTTCAACGATGCTGATGAGCGAAATGACGATCAAGACATCGATGGGTTATCCCGACGGATTGAAGAACGTGCTGGAGTCACTGCCGCGCCTAACGGACAAATTGCAGCACTTCGTCTCGCATCGGCCAAGCCCGATTCTGCCAAGGTGATGATCCAGTTCAGCGACACAATATAGACGTGTCGATAGTCTTTCACTTCAACTACATGTTTCGGAGAGATGCGCGTGTCTAGCCAAAAAATTCGGATCACTGATCTTAAGAACCCCCAACTGACGGACATTCAGCGGCAGGCGATCGAGCAGGCAGCCGCGCACCCGGTCAGTCTGACCGCGCCAGCCGTTCTGGAAGCGGCGAAGGCCATCACCGGGCTGGCCGATTTTGGCGATATGAGCTTTCTGCCACGGTTGGAATTGTGGATGTCCGCGGCGGACGCGGACAAAAATCTATCTTCGGCGGGTCGCGCGGGTATATTTGGCCTGGCGGTTCGGTTCGCCTGCGCCCGTCTCGATCTGGAGGACCTGATCAAGCGGCACCCGGAAATCGAGGACGTGAAACTTGAATCGCCGGTCGTGATCGCCGGCCTTCCTCGATCGGGCACGACCTACATGCTCCAGCTGATGGGTGCGGACCCCCGCCTGCGCGCTCTTCCGCACTGGGAAGGCGTCCGGCCCGTAGGCGATCGTTATATCGTCGATGGCAAGGACACACGCTTCGACCTCGCGGCCGCCGAGTGGGAGCAGCAGGACGCGGTGCTGCCTTTCATGAGGATGATTCACGAATTCGCGCCGCAACATATCACCGAGGACATTGAACTGACCGGCATGGATTTTGGCGGCTATTATCCGGAATGGATCGCCCGTGTGCCGGCGTGGCGCGATTATCAACTGTCCCATGACCCATTGCCCTGGCTGCGCTATCTGGAGCGCGCCATCAAGGCGGTCATCTGGCAGAGGGGGCCGAACCATTGGGTCGGCAAATGCCCGCAGCATATGGAGCAGCTGCTCGCGGTAAGCAAAGCACTGGAGGGCTCCTATCTCGTCATCAATCATCGCGACCCGGTTGCTTCGATCCAGTCTGCGATTACGTCTCAGGCCTACGCGTCGCGCCTCACCCACACGACCTTCGACATGACGGAGATCGCCACCTACTGGATCGACCGCTATGAACGCATGCTGCGCGGCTGCGTGCGTGATCGCGACCTGATCGATCAGGATCGTTGCTACGACCTGTATTTCCACAAGCTGATGTCCGATCCGTTCGGCGAACTGCAGGCAATCTACCAGAATGCCGGCATTCCCTTCGATGACCAGACGCGGGCAGCTTTCCAGCGCGCGATCGACGAGAATAAGCGCGGCAAGCATGGCCAGCTGGGTTATGACTTGCGCGACGATTTCGGGATCGATCCCAATGCGATACGCGAACGCTTCAACTTCTACTTCGAGCGTTTCCCCGAAGTTCAGATTGAGGTCGCATAAAGGGGTTTTCGATGGGAACGGATCGGGCCGTGCTCGGCCCATTTCCGTTCTCTGAATCATGGGGGCCGGCACGGAATGCCATCTACCCGAGTGACTTAAAATCTGGAGAAGTTGAAATGGCGGAAAATCTGTTTGATCTTAGCGGCAAAGTCGCGCTCGTCACGGGCGCCAATGCCGGGCTGGGCCTGGCGATGGCCGAAGGACTGGCTCGCGCAGGTGCGGACATCGTCATCTGGGGCCGCCGCGAGGAGCGAAATGTCGAAGCGGCCGAGATATTGCGGAAACATGGCGTCCGCGTGGGCCATCGCGCAGTGGACGTCGCCAGCGAGGAGCAGGTCGTCGAAGCCTTCGCCGCTGCCGTCGCCGAATTTGGCAGGGTTGACTGCGTGATCGCCAACGCCGGCACGGCCGGGCTCACGCCGATTGATCAGATGAGTGGCGACGCGTGGCACAATCTGCTTGCCGTCAATCTCCATGGCGCGTTCTACACCTGCCGTGAAGCGGCGAAACATATGAAGGCTCGGGCAGCGGCAGGCGACCCCGGCGGATCGATCATCATCAACGGCAGCCTTGCTGTGTTCGTGGGCGTGCCTGGCCTTTCCCATTACGCCACCGCAAAGGGAGGGTTGAACTCCTTCTCCAAGGCGCTTGCGGTCGAACTCGGCGCCGACGGCGTCCGGGTCAATGTCATCTGCCCGGGTCTCATCGTGACCGAACTGGGCGAAGAGAGTGAAGATGCCGGCGCAGCGGTCGCTTTGGCGCGCACGCCCAGCAAAAGGCTGGGCACACCGGAAGATTTGCAGGGAATCGTGGTCTATCTCGCCAGCGATATGTCGCGCTACCACACGGGCGATACCATCACGCTAGACGGCGGAATGATGGCGCAGTGCTTCTGACGGTAGGCGCCGGCTAGCACCATTGATAAGGGCGTGCTCGAAAGTGCACGCCCTTATCAAGGCATGTCCCAGCTTGTCGTCCGTGAAGAATTGGGTATTTATCGATGTGTGCGCCTCGGCATGAGGAAGTAAACCGCCCCGGGATTGCCGGAGGCCCTAACTCCTGAGAGGTAGGGTCTACGATGAGCAAGACGACTAATAAGTTTGCCCCCGAGGTGCGTGAGTGGGCGGTCCGCTTGGTTCTCGATCCGGAGCCGAGCATCGATCCCGGCGGGCAGCGATCACATCCATAGCGGCCATGATTGGCTGCTCGGGTCACACGTTGTTGGAGCGGGTGAAAAACCCCTTCACCGTCGGATTGCGCAGACCGAACGTCTAATTCGACGCCCTCACTCAAGCGTGGCTAGGCCAACCGCGATACCGCGACGGATGCCGCCGCCGGTCACGACGGCGACCTTTCCTTCAAGCGACAGTTTAGAAATCAACTCGGGGTGGACCATCACATGCTTCCTGTCTGCAAATACGCAAAGCGCGGACGACGCTGGCGGCAGGGGTGAACGCCGCCGTTGTCATTCTGCGCATCATTCGATGTTGATGCCCGCCAGATCGCCCTTTTCGCGCCAGTTTCTCAGCATAGTCCAGAATTTGCGCGCACCGCCCCCATAGGTATCGGTAAAATAGCCTATCTTGTTCTCCGTCTGGCCTTCGTTGTTGAAGAAGCCCGGCGTGCATTCCGACCAGAAGCGTTCGGCATTGCGCGCGTTGGCACGGAAGTCCGCGAGGAAATCGGCGACCGCTTCGGGGGTCGGCTCGACCGTCTTCGCGCCCTTCTTCTCCGCTTCCGACAGAATGTAGCTGATATGGTCGATCTGGTGGGTGATGCCGTAGAGCAAGTTCAGCGATGCACCGGCTTGGGTACGGCCGACCAGGAAGCAATTGGGGAAGCCGTCGATGGTGACGCCCTGGAACGTCCTGAGGCCGTCGGCCCAATATTCCGACAGTTTCTTCCCGTTGCGGCCAATGATGTCGTAGCCCGCCCGATCCGTGTAGGTGGTTTCGGATTCGAAGCCGGTCGCGAAGATCAGGCAATCGATCTTGTATTCCTGTCCGTTGGCGACGACGCCGTCCTTCGTCAACGCTTCGACCCCGCAGCCATCGGTGTCGACCAGATGCACATTGGGCCGGTTGAAGGTGTCGAGATAGCTTTCGTGGAAGGTCGGTCGCTTGCAGAACTGGCGATACCAGGGCTTGAGCGCTTTGGCCGTCTTCGGATCCTTCACGATCTCCTCGATCTGCTGCCGGATACGGTTCATGTTCTTGTAGTCGTACAGCTCGAGCAGCTGGCTGCGCTCCTTGCCCGTCAGCGGACGGCCGAGCTTTTCAGCGGCGGCCCGCAGCGCGGGGCCCATCGCCATGCGGTACAGCTTGGTCCAGCCGTCGTTGACCTGATCGATCTCGACATCTTCATGCCCCTCCAGCACATCGGCGAAGTTGGTCATGCGGTCCCACTGCCAGCCGGGCTTCAGCGAAGCTGCCCACTCCGGGTCAGTCGACGTGTTGTAGCGCAGGTCCACGCAGCAGGGCGTACGCTGGAACACATAGAGTTCCTTTGCCCATTTCCCCAGATGCGGAATGCACTGAATGGCAGTCGCGCCGGTGCCGATGATGCCGACGCGCTTGTCCTGGAGACCGACCAGACCGCCGGTGGTGTCGCCGCCGGTATAGCCATAGTCCCAGCGGCAAGTGTGGAAAGTATGCCCCTGGAAATCGTTGATACCCTTGATTCCGGGAAGCTTGGGCCGGTTGATAGGGCCGTTGGCCATGATCACATATTGGGCCTTGAAGCGATCGCCACGATCGGTGGTGATGGTCCACTTCTTGTCGTCTTCGTTCCATTCCATGCCGGTGACGGCAGTCTGGAACAGGGCGTTCTTGCGCAGCTCGAATTTGTCGGCGATGCGATTGGCCTGTGCCAGAATCTCGGGCTGATAGGCATATTTGGTCTGCAGTGTCGTGCCGGTCTCTTCCAGCAGCGGCACATAGACATAGCCTTCGGTGTCACACGCGGCGCCCGGATAGCGGTTCCAGTACCAGGTGCCGCCAACGTCGCCCGCCGTATCGACGATGCGCAGGTCGTCAAGGCCCTCCTCGCGCAGACGCGCGCCCATGACCAGCGAACCAAAGCCCGCGCCGATCAGGCAGACCTTGACCTCGTCGAAAACCGGCTCGCGCGTGAAGTTCGGGTCCGAGTGCGGGTCTTCGGAATAATGCGAGAAATCATCCCTGATCTTGATGTAGGTCCGATCCCCCCGCTCCAGGCGCTTGTCGCGCTCGGCGATATATTTGGCATGGAGTGCATCGGGATTGAAATCGATCTCTCCGATGATTGCCTTGACCGCCGGTAAAATTTCCATGTTCCCAACCTTTCGGAGACTCGATGTTTTTCCACAATGACTTGGAGCAGACCCGCCATGGGGAGAGGCAGGCAATCCACGGACACAGCCCGCGCTCACCCTTCCACCAGCATGAGCGCCAACCCGTGTTGGAGGAGAAAATTAGTCCACCCCCGAGAGTTGCCAGCCCCGGCCAGCCTGCTTACAGCTTGCTCCCCATTTGTCTGATTTTGACACTTTCGTCAAGAACGGTCAGCTTGATATTGCACAATGATCGCTGCCGCCGGTCGGTTGGTCGGTCGGTCAGGAAAGGAAAGACATGATCGACGATCGTCGCTCTCTTCGCGAGACCCCGAATCGCCACGCAGTTGCGCGATGAGCGGGTCGGATATCCCCGCTCCGCAGCGTATATCCACGGGGCTGGGGCGCGACTTCGACCCGGCATGATTGATTCTGCCATGTCGGACACCGCGTGTAGACCCCGATCAGGCCGCATCACTTGACGAGACTGTCAAGTTGATGCAGAGGTCGGATCTCGATCGCGCCCGGCGGTAGCAGGCATGGGCGCCATCTCCAGGCGCAGGGTCACTCCTGCTTGAACGGCGGCGCGGGTCCTCCGGCGCCCTACCGATCGATATATGAGGCCGTGATGACTTTGCCCAAACCAAGTCCGCAAGCTACCGAAGCATCGCAGCCCTTCTGGGACGCCTGCCGCAGTCATGAGTTGCGGATTCAGCGCTGTCTAAAATGTGGCATGCTCATTCACTATCCCAAGCTCCGCTGCCCGCAGGACGGCAGCGACCAGTTCGAATGGGCGCAGATGTCTGGCAAGGGAGAAGTCCACAGCTATGTGGTCGCGCGCAGGGCCTTCCATCCGGGATTCGCCGAAGATGTGCCCTATGTCGTGGCCATCATCGAACTGGATGAAGGCGTGCGCCTCGTGTCGAACGTCGTGGGCATTGAGCCTGAAGCCGTGAAGATCGGCGCGCGGGTAACGCTCGAATGGGATGATTCTTCGGGGGAATATCCATTGCCCAAGTTCCGGCCGATCGGGGGAGCCAGCGCATGACACTGCACCGAAAGGCCGCCGTCACCGGGATCGGCGAAACGACCTACAGCAAGGCATCGGGCATGACCGACCGTCAACTGCAACTGCAGGCCGTCGAACGCGCAATCGCGGACGCGGGCATCGACCGGCGCGAAATCGACGGCATCATGCCCTCGGCACATGGTCAAGGCTTCACTTGCGAAGGCTTTAGCGAGCATCTGGGCCTTAAGCAGCTAACCTTTTCTGCGACTGTCCATTTTGGGGGTGCCAACGGCCTGACTTCCATGCACACGGCGGCAATGGCGGTGGCCAGCGGCGCAGCGCGGCATGTCGTCGTGGTTGCGGGGCGCAACGGCAGTTCCGGCGCCCGGATTTCCGGACGTCCTCAACTAGTCCAGGCCAATTTCGAAGCGACGCGCGAGTTCGAAAGCCCCTTCGGCGCTAATGTCCCGATGCATTTCTACGGCTTGATGGCTCAGCGTTACATGCATCTTCACGGCGTCACCAGCGAGCAGTTGGGGATGGTCGCGGTAACGGAACGGGCGCACGCCGCGTTGAACGACAATGCGTTGATGCGCAAGCCGATGACGCTCGAGGAGCATCAGGCATCGAAATTCCTGATCGAGCCGCTGCACCTGTTCGATTGCTGCATCGAATCGGACGGCGCGGCCGCCTATATCGTCAGCGCAGCCGATGCGGCGCGCGATAGCCGGAACAAGCCCGCCTGGATCCTGGGCATCGCCGAAGGTCACCCCGATTCCCCAACCTCCGTCGCCACCCGTCCCGACATGCTGCGCACCGGGGTCGGCATCGCCGCGCCGCGCGCTTTGGGGATCGCCGGCATCGATCCCGGCGATCTCGTCGGCGCGATGCTCTATGACCCCTTCACCTTCCTGGTGCTGATGCAGTTGGAGGCACTGGGCTACTGCAAGCCCGGCGAAGCCGGTCCCTTCGTCGAAAGCGGGGGCATAGCCCTTGCAGGAGGCGCGTTGCCTACCAACACCCACGGCGGGCTGCTGTCGCAGGCGCATTCGACGGCGGGGATCAACCATATCTGCGAAGCCGTGCGACAGGTCCGCGGGACCGCCGGAAAGGCCCAGATATCCAGGCAAGGGCCCGTGGTCGTCACAGGTAATGGCGATTTCGGGGACGGCGCGGTCGCGATCCTTTCGGCGGACTAATCCGCCGACCGGTTGCGCGGCACCCCTGCGCCCGACCGGCTGAGGAAGGCGTGCGCCCCTAGGCCACGTCCATGGGCGCGCAGAGGGCTGCGGGATCCCGCCCGCGTTGAACCTGGGCCTGCGCGGAGAGGCGAACCACAGGAAGTCGCTGCTCCTTATGCCCCTTGTGGCGGCAGACCGTAGCAGCATGTTCCGTCGCAAGCTCGAGGCACCGGGGACGCCGCCTGGCCTCCCCAGCCCCGATGAAGGCTCTCAGAACTTGAAGCGGATCTCCGCACCATAGGAGATTGGCCGGGCGAGGCTGGCGCGGTCTGCGCCGCCGGATTCGCTGACTGACTGCAACCGGTGGCTGTTTGCCAGATTGCTGCCCCAGACCGCGAACGTGTAATGATCGTCCGGGCTCGTCCAAGCTATGCGTGCATTGATATCGACATAGTCCCCCGTGCTGACACGTTCGTTCACGTCGAAGAACCAGCCGGAGCTGTAGAGCACGTTGCCACTGAGCCGCAGTTGCCCGTTGAACACATCGTTTGGAACAGTCCAGGACATATTGTAACCTGCGGTGAATTCGGGCGTACGGATTAACTCACCGCCGGACACGTCAATGGTTGCGGGCATGTTGCCCAAACCGTCAGGCCGAGGGATCTGAACAGATGCCTGCTTGAATTCCTTGTAGCGGCCATGCACCCACGCCAAGGCGAGGCCCATCGTCAAATCCGGGCTGGGCGCGTAAGTGAAGTCAGCGTCGACCCCGTAAATCTCTTCCTTGGCTGCATTCTGCAGGAAGCTGAAGATCGCGCCGGAGGGCAAAACGCCCTGCCCTGTCACCTGAACATTCTTGTAGTCATAATAATAGGCCGCGACGTTCGCGCGGAAGGTGCGGCTAAGGTCGCCCTTATAGCCGATTTCGTAGGAACGCAGCTTTTCCGGGTCGACAACGTTGATGAAGTTGAGCGATGAAGTCGTCACCGGCTGTACGATGAGACCGCTCTTGAAGGCCTGACTATACGTGAAGTATACTTTCTGATTCTGTGCAATCTCATAATCGATAGTCAGGCGAGGTGAGACATCGTCCCAGCTTTTTTCTAAAACAGAGCCCTTGTTTGCTAGAAAATCAAAACTATCGATACTCCGGTTGTCCTTGGAATAACGCAGTCCCGCCTTGACCGAGAGTTCGGGCGTAAGACTATATTCCGCTTCGCCGAAAATAGCGAAAGATTTGATTACACCGCGATTGGTCACGTTCAGACCAGGAAAATTCTGATAGAAGCCTGCCGGATTCTTCAGGATGTCATGGAAAAAGAATCCGCCGATCAGCCACTTGAACGGACCTTCACCACTGGATGCTGCGCGTACTTCCTGGGTAAAGGTATAATGTTTGTCGATGCCCAGAAAGCTGCTCAATGCAAGTGCTGTTGCATCATTGTCGGTCGTGAACGTGCTGGTGAAGTAGGCGTAACTGCTAAGCGAGGAAATCGTGACATCGCCGGCCTCATAGTCCAGGTCCAGCGACCCCCCATATGTCTTTGTATCCCCTTGGGGGGACAAAGAGTTTGAGAGACTGTAGCCCCGACCGACGACGACGTTCGGATTGACGCGCCGTGCGGACGTGTTGCCGTTCAGAGGGAAGGAGGCGACGCCCGTCGCATCACCGGCTTCCACGAAAAAACCGGTGAGCTTCGCGGTGAAATCCGCAACCGGCTCCCACAGCAGCTTGCCGCGAATTGATGTCGTGTGAGTTTTCGCTTCTTTCGTACCCCGCAAGATATCGCGCGCATAGCCATCGTCCTGATGACGCATCATCGAAATGTTCGCGGAGAGGTTGTCCGTCAACGGCCCGGTTGCGTAAAGATCACCCCTGATTTCGTTGAACCTGCCATAGCCAAGGCCGATTTCAGCGCTGGGGTTGGAACTGGGATCCCGCGTCAGGATGTTGATCGCGCCGCCCACCGCATTGCGCCCGAACAGGGTTCCCTGAGGACCGCGCAGAACTTCGATGCGGTCAATGCTGTTCAGTTTGAAGAAGCCGGCCGTCATGCCGATCTGATATACGCCGTCCACGTAGATCGGGACGATCTGTTCGTCGCCGGCAGTATTGCCGCGAGACCCCACGCCGCGAATGAATGGCTGCGCGAAGGCTGCGGCCTGGGTGAAGTTGAGACTCGGCACCACTGAACTCAAAGCCTTTGACTCGGTGATGTTCGCATTGACGAGGCCCTGACCGCTCACGGCGGTGACGGCGACGGGAACATCCTGCAGGCGTTCGCTGCGTTTCTGTGCAGTAACGACGATGTCGGCAAGACCGGTGGAGCCGTCCGTCTGAACCGCCGGTTCGGACCCAACGCCTGCGGCCTGAGGTCCCGCGACATCGCTGCTCACCGCCCAGGCTGAAGCCGGCGCCATGGCGAGACCAGCGGCCGATCCGGCCAACAACAGGCTCTTCATAAGATCAAAGCTTTTCACGCTATCCTCCCTATCGATCGGTATACTGGCCTGCTTTTGCATTGGCCTTATTATTTGTTTGGGTCAGCCACTCCGACGGGCGGAATTAGTCTAGACCAGCAGTGATAACCCTTTAGCGGCTTGGATCCGGTCATTGACCCGGTCGAGCGCATCCTCAAAAACCAACCGGGCGCATGTTGAGAAGCGCCGCCCATCCCATTTCCTAGTTGCCTAACGCATGATAGATAGGTTGGCTGCGAAACACAAGCCCGTCCGTCCGGATTTTGGACTACTCAGTCGCATGCCGTGCGCACCGACGTACATTGTCACGATTAAGCAGGTGGGCGAGCGGCCCGCCCCGTTCGCTCCACCGCCACGGCGACCGGGTCTGCCAGGTGAACCAACCGACCGCCGATAAAGCTCGCCTGCACATCGGCCGATCCTATATTTTCCCGCAACGCCGCCCAGTCCTGCGTCAGCAAACAGAGGTCGGCCGCGATGCCCACTTCGACATTTCGTGTGCGCGACAGATCGTGCGGGTCGGCAAGGAACAGGTTGAGCGCCTCCTCGGGGGTCAAGGCCTCCTGTGGAGAGAGCCGCAGACCGCCGCGCGTGCGCCGCGATACCGCCGCCGCCATTGCCGCCCAGGGGTCGGCGGCGCCGAACGGTGCGTCGGTGCCTCCAGCCAGCGTGACGTTGGCCTTCCGAAAGGCTCGCAGACGGTAAAGAGAGGGCCAGTCCTGCTGATCTATGGCCGCCAGATACGTGTCCCCCCTCTCAGCGACGAAATTGGGCTGCGTGACGACGGTCAGATTGAGCAGGGCGATCTCCGCCACCAAAGCGTCAGGCGCGACTGACGCATGTTCGATCCGGTCACCCGGCTCCGCGCCCGCATCGGAGAGGGCGGCTAGAGTGAAGGCCAGTTCGGTTTCGGTAACGCAGTGGACGGCAACCTTCCGCCCTTGAGCATGGGCCTCGCGGATCAAAACGACCAAAGCGTCATAATCGGGAAGACGCGCCTCATGCAGATGCACCTTGACGGGACCGATGGTCAGATGCGTCCCGGCCGGCGCGGACGCCAGTTCGGGCAACCCGGCAAGCACGATCCGCTGCGGCAATGATCCGCCTGCTTGCTGCCTCGCGAAATGACCGGCCGCTGCCCGATCATTTTGCGGGTTCATATCGGTAAGGCCAGTCACGCCCCATCGCGCCCAACGCTCCGCCACCACACGAAATTCGGGAGGGCTACTGCCCAAGGCCGAACGAAGCCACTCATCCTCATCGAACAGCTGCCCAGACTTAAGATCGAGGCCGGTCGGGGAAGCGCCATTGGTCGCCGAGCGCAGCCTCTCCAGTCCAAGGCTGTTGAATATCCACATCCGCCCGGAACGATGCTGAATGCGCACGGGCCGATCAGCGATCACCGCATCGATCCAGGCGCGATCTAAGTCCCCTGCGACGCTTTCATGATAGCCAATGCCCCGTAGCCACCCTGTCCCGGCGGCGCGATAGAGGGCGCTGACCAGATCCTCCCGATTCAAGACCTCCGGTGGTCCGCAAGGCACCGAAGCGAGCGCGGCCGCGGTTGCCGCGACATGAACATGATGGTCATGAAGACCAGGGATCAGCAGCCCGCCACCGGCTTCTATGATTGTAGCGTCTTCGGTTGAAGCCGGGTCATGATGGGAAATGGCCGTGACATTGTCGTCGGCGATGCGGACATCCACAGCTCGACCGTCGAGCAGACGTGCGTTTCGGATGAGCATCAATGACCTTGGGATCGCGTGCTGTCGCGTCCACCTTTCCTGCGTGGCTTCGAGCCCTTAAACGTAATGGGTGGAAGCTGCAACGCAGATGTAAGGGGCGCCGACCTAGGCCCTTGAAGTGACTAGAGCCTGCCGACTTCCTTGTAGGTCAACGTGGTGGCGACGCCCTTGTCAGAGTTGCTCAGCGTCGAAACCGGAATCTTGATGAAGCGGCCATTGTAGATGATGCCAGCTTCATCATCGCGGATGAAATCGATGCGACCGATGCGGCGACCATCGACGGAAAAGACCATATCGCCTTTTTTCACGCTCGTCGCGGCCGAACTGCCGCTCTGGGCCACAACAGGGGCGGCTATCAAAGCTGCCGCAACGACAAGAAATTTCAAGCTATTCATTGCCCACCAAATCCTAGATGACGCGTCACTCCACGTCACGACGCGCCGTATTGCGTTTTGACGATATTGTCAATTACGAGTTGAAAGACCGACCGCGTGATCGCATTTTGGCCACGTTTCCGCTTGCGCACCCCGGGAAAGCCGGGCCTACCTGATCGCAACGGGAATATTTCAGGAGAGCCGCGATTTCTGATTTCTCCATCCGGCGCTGGCATAGACGCTGGGAAATCGTCGCGATGTGCATCGCCAACCAGTGCGTGGCCCTCGGCGTCACGACCAGTTGCTTCTCGTTTTTTCTGAAGGATTGGTCGGCCGCCTTCGGCATGCCGCCGAGTCACCTGATCCTGGGGCTTGTGCTGTTCGGCTTTTGCGCTTCGACTCTTGCGCCCCTGGTCGGTCAGGTGCTCGAGCGGTTCTCCGCGCGAAAGGTGGTCGTCATAGCTTTGATCGGTCTGGCCCTTCTCCATATGCTGGTCGGCTTTGCAACCGCCGGGTGGCAGATCATCCTGCTATATGCCCTGCTGCCGGTTCCCATCACCTTCGCAACCGGCATTCCCACGAACACGCTGGTGACCCGGTGGTTCGTCAAGCATCGGGGACTTGCCTTCAGCCTCGCGGCGACCGGGTTGGTGCTGCCCGGCATCATATTTCCTCCTATCGTGGTCTGGCTGCTGGGCATTGCCGGCTGGCGGGCGACCTGGTGGACCTTCGGCGTCATCGTCCTGGTCGTCGCGGGGATTGCGGGCCTCGTCCTGCGGGATCGTCCAGAGGACAGCCCGCCCTCCGGACCGGGCCGCCCGGAGCTTGAGCCTATGCCGCAGTGCGAGCTGCCCACGACCGGCCAAATCCTGACCACGCGCAATTTCTGGCTCGTGCTCCTCGTTTTCGCGCCGGTCATTACGGCAAGCGCGGGCATTCAGGCGAATTTCGCGCCGCTGATACAATCGAAGGGCCTGACGCCCGAACGCGCCGCGGCGCTGCTGGCCATCTTCAATGTCGCCGCCGCCCTGGGCAAGCTGAGCATGGGCATGGTGTGCGACCGGATCGGCAACAAGCTTCCCTTGATTGCGGTAGCCCTCTTGGCGACATCGGGCGCTTTGATGATGGGGCATGTCAGGTCTTTCGAGGTGATCGCGATCGCCCTGGTTTGCCTTGGCATCTCCCAATCGGCTTGGGTGATGCTTTCATCCTGCATCGTGGCGGAGTTTGGCCAGATTGGCTTTCCGCGCGCCTACGGGCTGGCAAATACCGTGACGGTGGTGGCCAACTTCTCGCCCTCGGCTCTTGCCTGGGCCTATGAGCAGACTGGCACATATACGCTTGGCGCCACTGTGCTCGCCTTCTCCTGCGTGCCGTCCGTCATAAGTGCGCTTTTTTATCGCGAGCATCGCAGGGCTTCACGACGCGTCGGCCTGGTATCGCCAAGCTGATAGGCGGCCGACGGGAAAGTCGGAATGGCCCTGCCTCCCATCGGACTTGCATTAATGCGTCCCTCTTTAGCGCCCGGCAAATGCCGGCGACCGCCGCTCTTGGAATGCGCGTACGCCTTCGGCGGCGTCCTCGCTTCCCAAAGCTTCGGTCTGGGTATGGGCTTCTACCTCCAGGTAAGCGGCAAACGCCTCTCGCTCGCCGTGCCTCAGCAGGCGCTTCGTCAGCTGTATCCCGCGCGGCCCTCGCGCGTGAGCGAGCGCCCAGGCCCGCGCATCCCGGGCGAATGTCGCACTCGGAAACACCTCCGCCACGATCCCCAGCGCCTTGGCCTCGGCAGCGGTAACGCGCCGATCGGACGCGATCAGTTCCATCGCCCGCTTGTCCCCGATCGCGCGCGGAAGGGTGTAGCCCAGGCCGAAATCGGCAGCGACGCCCAGCGTGGCGAAGGCGCCCTTGAAAAATGCGCTGTCGGCTGCGACGATCAGGTCGGACACCATCGCGATGCCGAAGCCGCCGCCCGCCGCAGCGCCGTTGACTGCGGAGATCACCGGCTTTTCCGCGACCCGCAACGCAATCATCCAGGGATGCCAGGATTTCAGTCCCGCAAGCGTATGCTCATAATCGAACTCGCCACCCATGATCCCCACGTCGGCGCCGGCGCAGAACGCCCGGGTTCCGGTCCCCGTGAGCATGATCGCACGCACCGCCCGATCAGCAACGAGGGCAGGGATAGCCTGACCGAGCTGTTCCAGCAGGTTCATCGAGAGGGAATTCATAGCTTCCGGGCGGTTGAACCTGACCACTGCAAGGCCTTCCTGGCGTTCGATCACCAATTTCTCGTCAGCCATCGCCGCTCCCTCTTTCCATCCCGATATCATTCCCGCCCGCGCTGTCGCAATCCCTGGCCAGCAGAGGCCTGGCGAGCGCCCGATAGGCGATTATCTGCGAGAAGCACGGGGACACATCAACTGTGAAGACAGGTGCCCCGCGCCCTCATTGCACAGGAAGGGTCAGGGCAGGGGGAACGGAACGTCCTCAACCGCCTTGATGATCTCGCCGACCCCTTTGGAGTTGATGCTGATGGACTTGCCGGTAAATCGCTCGGCATGGGTGATCAGCCGCACGAGTGGCCGGCCAATATCTTCCAGCGGATCACCATAGCGTCCTTTGGGAAATGCGGCGACTTCCCGCGCGTATCTCTCCGGCTCGCGGGCCTTCATCGCCAGTGTCATCGCTGTCTCTGCCGTGGGTGAAATCATGAACGTGTAGATGTTGTCGCTCTTCCATTCATCGGACGCGGCCCGGGTCAGCGCTTCGATACCGCATTTGGCCGCATTGTAGCACGCATAGCGCGCGGTCACCGGAAGATTTTGCGCCGGGGAGCCGACATTGACGATCACTCCGCCGCCACGCGCCTTGAGATATGGACGCGCGCACTGCATGAACCGGTAACTTGCCAGTGGACCCGAATGAAGCGTGTCCAACATCGTCTGATCGCTTGCGTCATCGAGATAGACATATTGGATCGTCTGCGCATTGTTGACGACGACATCGATCGCTCCAAAGGCGTCGACCGCCTTTGCGACGCAGTCTTCGACATCTTCCAGCTTACGAACATCGCAGGCGACTGCGACGGCTTTGCCACCCGCGTTTTCGACAGCCGCGCATGTCTCGCGTAATTTTTCCACGTTGCGGGCGGCGCAAACCACCGACGCGCCCGCTTCGCCGAATGCGATAGCCATACCCTGGCCAAGCCCTTGGCTTGCGCCCGTGACGATCGCAACCTTTCCAGACATATCACCCATGGGTCTCTCCGCTGTTATCATGAATAGGTCACGCCAAATGGCGTATCATTCACTATTTATAAATGGCTATATATGAAATATGGGGAAGTGGCCAGCGGTCACCCCGGGGTCCGAGGCATTCAGTGCTCACGGTCATTGGCTAAGTTGAGCTGCTCCTGCAGGCAGTCGATGAGTGCGCGTGCCGCGGCGGAGATCTGGCGTTGCTCCAGGTAGGCGACATGAAGCGGACGCGGCATGGAGCCCGATGTGAGTGGGATCGCTGCCAACGCCGGATTGAGGGGGCGTGGCAAATAGGTGTTGGTCAGGAGGATGTAGCCCAATCCTTCGGCCGCGAGCGCTACGCCGGTCGCGATATCATTCACCTCATAAGTGGCCCGCAGTTCGTAGCTCGCATCTTCCCATATGGCCTGCAGGTGACCACGGCGCTTCAGGGAGCCGGCGAGGATGAGAGGCAATTCGGACAGATCGTCCCACCCGACTGACGTTCGACGCGCCAGTTCGGATTCCGCAGAAATTAGGACATCGATCCGCGTCTGCCCGATAACCTCATGCTGCAAACCCGACATTGGCGGGAGGTTGCTCAAGATCGCGAAATCGACCGTCGCATCCAGCACCATGGAAATGGCGTCTTCGGCATCAACGTCATGAAGCGAGATTTCCTGGTCCGGATGCATTTTCTTGAACTGGGCGATCGCAGCCGGCGCGATGGCTCCGTTTATCGCCGGCACCATGGCGAAGCGGATGCGGGATTTCGCATCCTTTTCCTCACGCAGGTTACGGATCGTCGATTGGTAGATATGCACGAGGTCCGCCGCCGCGACGGCCAGCCGTCCTCCCGCTCTCGTGAGCCGCATGTGTCGGCTCGACCGGTCGAAGACAGAAACGCCAAGCTGTCGTTCGATCCGCAATATGCTCGAGCTCAGGGTCGGCTGAGCGATGCCCAGCTTTTGGGCGGCCGAACTGAAGCTTTCCGACCGGCTTGCTACCAGAAATATCTGGAGTTGCCGGATCGTGAGATTTCCTGCTGCCGCTTCGCTGGCTGCCATTGCGATGCCCCGTAAAGCCTGTTCCGGGCGGAGGTACGCAAGTCTTCGAGAAATCGTCAAGCCGCCCTTGTGCGCCGGACCGAACTCGTCCAGCAACTATATCCGTTAACCATTGTTGGCACGGCCATCATAGTGTATGCGCTATGGTCGCATTAGATGCGGCATTTAGCCGAGCGTGCAGCGGGCTGCCGATTGATCCCACAGCATTCAGCCAGAGAGAGAGGAACCTGCATGGATATCAATAACGAGATCATGGCGCTGAAAAAACGCATCATGGAACTTGAGGACGAGAAGCAGATCCGTGATGTCCTTCATCGCTACGGGCCCGCAGTGGACAGCAATGATCCGGAGAAGACATCGTTGCTCTATGCCGACGATTGTCAGGTGGACATAGACGGAGCATGGTTCGCCAACGGTCGGGAGGAAACGAAAACCATCGTCACCAACGATGTGCATCAATCCATCTTGCCGAATTGCGCTCACATCATGGGGCCCTACGTCATTCGGATCGAAGGCGAGCGGGCAATGGCAAGCGGCTATGCAACCGTCTTCGTCAGGAGCGACGACGAGGTGAAGGTCTGGCGCCAGTCCTATCAGTGCTGGGAACTGGTGAAGCGCGAGGAAAGCTGGCAGGTGCTGAAGCGGACATCGAGGAGCACCGGGCGCGAAGACGGCCAGGCTCTGTTGCAGGCAGCACTCTAGCCGTCAACGTGCAGGCGGATGTTCGGTCGGTCATGATTTTGGCTATTACGTATTTGACAAACCCATTCCTTCGGCCACGAAATACGTTGGCGGATTGCTCTCAGTGTCATCCGGAATGAGCGCAAATGCTCAATTGGGTTCAGGCCATTGCAACAATGTCTCTTGCCAAGGGCAAAATATTCTCATGCCGACGCAGGTATTCGATGACCTGAGATTCTAGAGCCTGTTTCGGTTAGATGGAAACGCCGTGATTGTGTCTGGAAGCTCGCTGGGTAGGAGGAACGCGCAGCACGGGCTGGGGGAGCTCCCGCGCAAGCGTTCCGACGCCCCCAGCGGGCTTCCAGACACAACCCCGAAGGGGCGGGCCCCTTTTGGCCCATCGCTACGTTGCTCGTCGGTCACAATGCATCAACATTGCTCCCTCCTCGCGCCTGGCGCTGGGCCAAAATCGGCTCCGTCCCGGCGCTTCCATCTATCCGAAACAGGCTCTAGCTTGTAAGGGTCGTGTCGCGGATTTTCCAAATCCAAGAAGATCCGATCTACCTCAACCTCCAGCCGCACAACCATCTCCGCCCCCTCTTTCCCGGAATCCCCTATTCCGGTAGAATGGATAAAAGGCTCAAGGCAGGCCGGGAGTCAAACAATGACGGATCAATAGACCCAGCTCGACAAGTTCAAGGAAGGCGCGCGCGACCTTGAGTGCGACGATGACGAGAAGCACTTCGACGAAAGGCTCAAGAAGCTGGTGAAGCATAAGCCGGCGGAGAAACCGGAGTGAAACGAAGTTATCAGTTCGGCAACTCGGGAACGTCCGAAATCATCGTTACCGTCGAACCGTGGGTGGACACGATACCAGTTGCGCCCGGATCAAAGCTCGTTTTGCATTGTGAGAGCAACGCCGAAACCACCCCGACGATTGAGCCGATGGACGGCGGCATTTGGTTCTGGCCTGAGTGCGATATGTACACCGCTGAAATCGACGGTGAACCTTTCCCCGTTTGATAGGTTTGTAAACTACGTAATCGCCATGATTTTGGCTTGATCGGCTGTACGCTCTCGTTAAGGCTGTGGTGATCCCCGGTCGGGCCGGTCAGTCATTCTTTTCATGATGGCGCGTGGCGGTTTTTCCGCATGGCCAATCCAAGGAAGCCGAGGGCCGCCCCTGTGGTCAGCATCGAACATAAAAGAAACGGAAGGCGATAGTCTCCCGTCACCTCAAACAGAGCTCCCGCAACGGGAGCAAGCGCAAATGCCATGGGCATCTTGAAGATATAGCTGTAGCCCATGGCCCGCGCCACCGTCGCCGCGTCGAAGTAGAAGGAAAGGGCTGCTCCGTGTAGCGCCACGAGCGGCGTGCTGCACACGCCCATCAGCGCTGCGACAATGAGCAATATCGGCCCGTCCACCATCAGCAGCATCAACCACAGCAGCGCCTGAATCCCGCTGCACATGACGAGCGCGTTCGCGGGGCGGTAACGGTCTGCGGCCCAGCCAAAAAGCGGCGTACCGATCAGGCCGGCACCGGCATAGATCGATAGCAGCGCCGTGGCAGTGATAGCGGACAAGCCCATTGTCCCGCCGAAGGGCGCAATATGCACGACGAACACCGTACCGCATCCGGCCAAGATGCCGACACCCAGGGATATGAGCCAGAATGGCGCTATTCCCAAGATGTCCCGCTTTGCCGACTCGCCATCGTTGGCGATCGCAAGCTCGACCGGCAGTACCCCTTCGGCGCTCGGCGCGGGTCGCTCTTTCACAAGAAGGAACAACAAGGGCACGAGCGCGACGAAGAGGCATGCGAAGATCATGAGCAGTGCGGCGCGACCGATCTCTGGCAACGCGGCTCCGACAAGGAAGGGACAGGCAAACATGACCACCGGAATGTTCACTGCGCTTAGCGCCTTGCCGCGCTGTTGCGGAACCCAGCGACTGACCAGGGTCAGCGGCGTAAGGATGCCCGACAAGGCGGCCCCGGCGCCGACCAATGTGTAACTGCATAAAAACAACGTGAAGCTGTCGGTGAACGCCAGGAGGAAATAGGCGATGGCGTTCAGGACCACGCCCCCCACCATCACGTCGCGCGCCCGGAACCGCTGCATCATGCCACCCGTCACGGCCGCGACCAGAGCGGCGGAAATGGTGATCAGGCTCATGCCGATTGCCGCGGTTCCTCTGCCTACGCCAAGATGCGCTTCATTGGCGATGAGCAAAGGGCCGAATGATCCGAACGCAATGCCCATGACGGCGTTATTGGCGAGAAAACAGCCGAACACGGTCTTGATCGCAGTCGTGCTCCAACCTGAATGAGATATGGTCCTGATCAATTGCACCTCCCGCTTATCATCGCCGCGAACTTAATTCAGGCCCGCCACCGGTCATTGCCAGTAGCGAGCCCGCAATTCCTTTTTGAGCAGCTTGCCGGTGTCCGTCCGCACCAGCGTCTCTTCGAAGTCTATGCTGCGCGGGGATTTGATGTCGGACATTCGCTCGCGGCACCAGGCGATCAGTTCGTTCGCGAATCCAGACGTGGCCTGAGACCAGTCCCGGGGTTGGACCACGGCCTTGACCTCTTCGCCGAAATCCGTGTTTGGAACCCCGAAAACCGCCACCTCCACTACCTCGGGGTGCATGATCATGATGTTTTCAACCTCTTGCGGATAGATATTCACGCCGCCCGAGATAATCATGAAGTCTTTCCGGTCGGACAGGAATAGATAGCCATCCTCGTCGATCCTGCCGATGTCGCCCAGCGTCGACCAGTCGGAGCGCAGCGGATTGCGCGCGGAAGCCGTTTTGACCGGATCGTTATGATAGGCGAAGGACAAGCCGCCGCCGAAATAGATGACGCCGTCCGTCCCCGGGGGCACCTCCATGCCCTGTTCGTCGCAAATATGGATCTCCCCCATCATCGGGCGACCGACCGACCCGGGCTTTTTCAGCCATTGCTCGCTATTGATGGTGACGATCCCGACGCCTTCCGATCCGCTGTAATATTCCTCTATGATCGGGCCGAGCCACTCGATCATGGCGTATTTGACGGGCACGGGGCAGGGCGCCGCCGCGTGGATGACGCGCTTCAGCGAAGAAAGGTCATGGCGCGCGCGAACTTCCTGAGGAAGCCGAAGCAGGCGGATGAACATCGTGGGAACGGCTTGGAATACCGTGACCCGCCAGCGTTCGATCGCATCCAGCAGTGCCTCCGGATCGAACCGGGGCATGAGGAGGACAACGCCGCCGAGCGCTTGAACACCCGTCGACATGCCGAGCGGTGCCGCGTGGTAGAGCGGCGCCGGGTAGAGATAGACGCTTTCCTGTCCGATGCCGTAGTAGGCGGCGAGGTGCGATCCGGGCGTCGGCTGGATCGGCGATCCTTCGCCCAGCGGGTAGCGGACACCCTTGGGCAGGCCCGTTGTGCCGGAGGAATAGGTCATGCACCCGCCGACACGTTCGTCCGCTATGGGTGTATTGGGACAGGCTGCGGCCTGCTCCAGCACATCGACAAAGCCGTCGACCGGGCCGATGCTGAGCAGGTGCGAAAGACGGGGCATCTGGTCTCTTGTCGCATCCAGATCGCGCAGGCTCTCTGTCAGCGCCGCCGCCACAAGCAGGAGCCGGCTGTCGCTATCGCGAACGATATAGGCAATTTCTTCGGCCTTGAGCCATGTCGATATGGGCACCAGCACCAGTCCCGCCCGCTGCGTTGCCCAGTACACGAACAAATATTCGGGACGATTGTCACACACGATCGCCACCGCGTCCCCATGAGCCAGCCCCAACCTGCGAAAACAATGGGCCAGCCGGTTGGCACTGTCTTCGAGCATCCCGTAGGTGATCGTTTCACCCGTCGCCGCCAGGACGATCGCGGGCGCGTCCGGTCGGGATGTCGCGTGCAGGCGTGGGTGCATCGGTCTTCCTTTCATCCGAGCGCCCGAGCGGCTCTCGAAAATTGATATCTGTCATAGATAACAGGCGCTGCGAACCCGCCATATGTCGCGCGACCGACGGGTTCCGGCCCAGCCGCTCGGGTCATGCTCCGATCGTCCGCGGCCCCCTTGGAATGTTGAACGATCGGAATGTGCAGTTCTAAGTCCCGCCGGTCGACATGTGTGCTGCTCGGCCCTCAGAACTTGAAGCGCATCTCCGCCCCGTAGGAGATCGGCCGTACGAGATTGGCGCGGTCCGCGCCTCCGGTTTCGGCAACCGAAAGCAAGCGCTGGCTGTTGGCGAGATTGGTGCCCCACAAGGCAACGGAATAATGTTCGTCCGCGCTGGTCCAACCGATCCGAGCGTTCACATCGACATAGTCGCCCGTATTCAGGCGATCGATGAAATCGAAGGTCCAGCCGGAACTATAGGATATGTTGGTGCTGAACCGAAGCTGTCCGCCGAAAATCGGATTGGGTACCGTGTAGCTTCCGTTCAAGCCGGCGGTGAAATCCGGAGCGCGCTGGACTTTGTTTCCGGCCACGTCGAACGTTTTTCCTACATTGCCCAGCCCATCGGGACGAGGCACTTGGACCGCGGCATTATCGAATTTCTTGTACCGCGCATGCAACCAGGCAATGGCGAGACCCAAAGTCACGTTGCGGGTGGGCGCATAGGTTAGATCGGCGTCAATGCCATAGATTTCTTCCTTCGCCGCATTTTGCAAGAATGTGAACAGCGCACCTGAAGGCAGGACGCCTTGCCCGATCACCTGCACATTCTTATAGTCATAATAATATCCGGCGATATTCGCACGGAAATTAGAGGTAATATCGCCCTTATACCCGATTTCGTAAGCACGCAGCTTCTCTGGATCGACAACGTTTACAAAATTGATCGAAGCAGTAGTCACAGGCTGAATGATCACACCGCTTTTGAAAGCCTGGCTGTAGGTAAAATATACCCGCTGTCTAGGAGCAAAAGCATAATCCACCGTGAAGCGTGGCGAAAAATCATCCCATTTCCGCCGGTCAACTACGCGCTTTTTAGCGAGCAGGTCATTTGTATTGGCGAACCTCCTGTCTTCGGTGTAGCGCGCACCCACTTTGACTGACAGTTCCGGCGTCACTTTATATTCCAGTTCCCCGAAAAAGGCGACGGATCGGGTTTTCCCGCGATTGGTGACGCTCAGGCCCGGGACATTCTGATAAAGCGGGTTTTTGAGGAGATCGCGGTAGAAAAATCCGCCGACCAGCCATTTAAACGGCCCGTCCCCCGAGGATGCTGCCCTGACTTCCTGCGTGAAGGTGTAATGCTGATCGACACCGCGAAATCTGCTGTCGGTGGCGGAGCCGGGAATCGTCGAAGCCGTGGCGTCGTTGTCGGTTTCGAAATCGCTGGTGAAATAGCTGTAACTCGTGAGCGACGACATCTCGACGCCGCCCATGTTATAATTGAGGTCGAACGACCCGCCATAGGATTTCGTGTCGGCAAATGGCGAGAAGGAGTTGGACAGCCGGTATCCCTTTCCGATGAAGACGGTGGGATCGACACGGAGCGCGGCGGTGTTTCCGTTCAGCGGAAAGCCGACCACGCCCGCGGCGTCGCCGGCTTTGATGTAGTAGCCCGTAAGTTTCGCCTGCAGGTCATCCGTCGGCTTCCAGAGAAGCTTGGCACGCAGGGAGGTCGTGTCGGACGCTGCTTCGTGCGTGCCGCGCAACACGTCCCGCGCATAGCCATCGTCCTGATGCCGCATGATCGAGATATTGGCCGCGAGATTGTCGGTCAGCGGACTGCTGGCATACAGGTCCCCCTTGATTTCGTTGAACCGTCCATAGCCAAAGCCCAGTTCGGCGCTCGGTGTGAAGCTTGGGTCTCTGGTGACGATGTTGATCGCGCCCCCGACCGCGTTACGCCCGAACAATGTTCCCTGTGGACCGCGCAGAACCTCGATACGGTCGATGCTGTTCAGTTTGAAGATGCCTGCGGTCAAGCCGACCTGATACACGCCGTCCACATAGATCGGGACGATCTGTTCATCCCCCGACGATGCGCCGCGCGATCCCACGCCGCGAATGAATGGCTGCGCGAAGGAGGCGGTCTGCGTGAAGTTGAGGCTGGGGACGACCGCACTCAGCGCCTTGGTATCGCTGATGTTCGCCTCTTGCAGCGCCCGACCGCCAAGCGCGGTCACGGCCACCGGAACATCCTGCAAGCGTTCGGTCCGCTTCTGGGCCGTCACGATGATGTCGGCAAGTCCGCCACCGTCCTGGCCGGCGCCAGGCCCGCCGGCCGCCGACGTCTGCTCGGCAGTGCTGTCCTGCGCCATCGATGGCGTCGATCCCATGCTCAATGCGAGCGCCGTTCCGACAAGCAGATAAGTGCCAAATGCTGAACCCTTCATTGGTACCGTCCCTCTTCATTTTATTGTTTCGCCAGCGCTTCCTTGCACAGGCCTATTCCCTTCGCGGCGTCACTCCATTTTGCGCTTGGCCGCGTAAGCGCTGAATGCCTCGGTCCTTGCCTCCCGGGAGGCGAGCAGGATATGCCGCCCACTCTCCACTTCGACGAAGTCACGAAGTATGAGATTTTCGGCAGCCAATATATTGGCCTTGGCGACCTTCAGGGTGAGCGGATCACGCGCCGCCAACTGTCTGGCGGCCTCCAGTGCGCCGGCGTAAAGGCTTTCGCTGGTATCGAACGTGCGCGTGACGAAGCCGATTTGCTCGGCCTTGGCTGCGTTCATCCTCTCGGGAAAGAATAGCAGTTCGCGCGCGCGACCGCTTCCCAGAATGCGGTTCAACGTCCAGGCCAGGCCCATCTCTCCGGCGACGCCGACGGCCAAGAAGGCGGTGTTGAACACGGCCCGCAGGGTGGCGAAGCGAAAGTCGCAGGCCGCTGCCCACGCCATGCCGGGACCGGCGCATCCGCCATCGATCGCCGCGATCGTTACTGCCGACATCTCATGCAGCATGGTGCCGGTGTGATAGAAGCTCATCAATTCGTCATGGTGAAACGGAATTTCCTGATCGGGTTGGTCATACATGTCCGCTCCGACGCAAAAGTCCTGACCCTCACCGCGCAAGATCAGGACCCGCGCGTCCGACGCCGCGACCTGCGTCAAATAGTCACGCAGCAAGGTCAGGAGATTGGGAGACAGGGCGTTGCGCCGGGCAGGCCGATTGAAGCTGATCTGCGCGATCGGCCCATCAAAGGTCAGAAGGACATGATCCGGAGTATCTCGATCGGTCACGACAGGCTATCCCAAAGACACAAAGCGCTCGCCTGCGGCGAGCCGATCAAGCCGCTCCTGGCGAAGCCGGCTCCGGCGTGTTTTCCCGCTTTCGTCCCGCAGAGCGTTCTGCGTATATTCGATCGTTCTCGGCAGTTTATGCGGGGCCAACCTGCCCCTCAAAAATTGCCCGAGCTCATCGGCTGCCGGTGGGCGAACATCCGGTGCAACTTGCAGCACCGCATGCGGCACGGCCTGAAGGTCGTGATGGGGCAGACCGACCACCACCGCTGAGAGGATCGCCGGGTGCGCCTCCAAGCCACTCTCGATCTCGGCCGGATAGAGGTTGACGCCGCCTGAAATGATCACATCGGTGCGTCGATCGACCAGATACAAATAGCCGTCAGGATCGACATAACCTAGATCGCCGTATGTTTGCCATGAGCCCGAAGGGGGATCGGCGCCGATGAGCGTGTGTGTGGGGTGCGCCGGATCGACGAAAAAGCAGATTTCTCCGATCGCTCCGGGCGGCAGCTCGTTGCCTTGCTCGTCGCGAATTTGCACTGGCTGCGCGGGGCGGCCCACGGAGCCACGATGGCTCAGCCATTCCACGCCCCGGATCGACGTGCCACCGATGCCTTCGGTTCCTCCATATACTTCCCAAAGGCGTTCCGGACCCAGCCAGTCGATCCAAGCAGCCTTAAGCCATTCGGGGCAAGGGGCAGCCATGTGCATCACGACTTCCAGCGACGATAGGTCGGCGGTCCGGCGATCCGCTTCCGGCAGATCCCAGATTCGGCTCATCATGGTGGGCACGAGATAGGCCCATCGCACTTTGTGCCTTTCCACCAACTCCAGCCAATTACGCGGGTTGAAGCGGGACACCTGGATGACGTGGGCACCGGCACACAGTCCCCAGCAAACCTGCGTGAAGGAGGCGGTATGATAGAGCGGCGCCGGATGCAGAATGACATCATCCGCCTTCATCATCAGCACGGGAATCGGATGATAGGGGTCGACTACAGAGGGGGCCGCGTCGAGCACGAGTTTCGGCCGTCCCGATGACCCTCCGCTCGCTCCGATTTTCCACGGTGAGGCGACCTTGGAGGGACAACTCATTTCGGCATCGGGCAAGGGACTGCTGCCGAAATCGGCAGGAACCCAGTCCACGCCGGTGGCGGCGGATCGATCCCCGCCTATCACCAGTCCCGGCTTCAAAATGTCGATCAACTCGGACAATTCGGCCGATGTCAAACGATGGGACAGGGGGTTGGGCGTAGCGCCCACCCGCCACAACGCGAAGGTCAATGCTATGAAACGTGGACCCGTGGGCACCACCAAGCTGACAACATCGCCTTCCTTCACCCCATGGCGCGTCAAGGCGGCTGCGACGGCGGCAACATTGGCTTCAAGCTGCGCACGCGTGAGCGTTAAGCCGTCGAACGTGTAAGCGGGGGCATCAGGATCGCGAGCAGCATGGAATCGAGGCGCATCGCCCATGGCGATTTGACGATGATCCGCCTGCATCATCCATCCCTCCTCCCACATGTTTCCCGGCTTATGCCGCTGGGATCATTCTATACCCTGGTTCATTGAACGAGCAACACACTTTTCACTGTGACGGTCGTAATAGCCTTGGGCTTCACGCCTTTTATCCGATTTTATCCGAGTTAAATTTCCTATAACAATGATATAACACGATATTCTGGTGGGCATAAAATTTCCATGGACAAACAATCGAGTAGACGACAGTCTATTAAAAGAACATTTTCTAGCTATATGAATGAGTGAGTGGAGGGGATTGTCGTGGGACCCTTTAACAGCCCATCGGCCATGCGCGCCTTCGGGTCGGCGATCGCGTGGTGGCGCGCGATGACTGATCCGGACGAAGGGCGCGGGGGCTGGCATCGGTCGCCAAAGGCCACCGCTGCTAAAGCCGCCAACGCGACGGCCGGGGCGCCTGTTTGCCGCGGTCGACAAGCGGCAATTGAGCCGGGCTGGCCAGTCCGGATTCCGAGACGCCAGAGGCGCGCCATAGAGTGGCGACATAAATCACGATGACGGGCCAGCATATTTCCTCGCAAACAATGCATGAACATGGGCTGCTCGAGGCGGAACTGCGCCGGGCGCTGGAAGCGACATCGCCGATCGCCTTTATGCGCAGCGCGCTTCAAGGCGGGGAGGGAGCCGAACCGGCTTGGCAAGCGCTCGTTGCGACCGGCAGCCTACACTTCGCACTGGACGCCCCGGACGGCGGGCTCGGGCTGGACTGGAACATGCTGGCGGTCGCTGCCAGGGAACTTGGACGCGTGCTTTCGCCGACGGCGTTCGCGGGAGCGGCGGTGGCGCTCCGGCTGGTCGGGGAGGGCGGGAACGAGGCATCCCGCAAACGCTGGCTGCAACGTGGCCTGTCCGGTGATGCGCGGGGCTGCACGGCCATCGTCGAAGAGGAGGGGGCGTTTGCGGAACCCGCTACGCGGCTGTGCTCCGGTCGTCTGTTCGGCAGCAAACTTGCCGTCGCAGGCGCAGCGCAGGCTGATTTCGCGATCGTGTCCTGCACGGACGAAGGGGGCGGCGCGAGCCTTGTCCTTGTGGATCTGTCCCAGCCAAGTGTTACGCGCGGCGCGCCGAGCACGCTCGATCCGACGCGAGGCAATGCGTCACTGACATTCGACGGTGCGCACGCAGAGAGACTGGACTTGGCGGAGGACAAGCTCGCCTGGTCTCGCGACGTCCTCGCTACGCTCGTCGCGGCCGAACAGCTTGGAGGCGCCGAGCGCTGCTTCGAGGTGGCCCTCGCCTATGCCAAGGAGCGACGCGCCTTTGGCCGCGCGATCGGCAGCTTCCAGGCCGTCAAACAAAAAATGGTCGATATGTTCCAGCGCCTGCAACTGGCGCGTGCCCATGCCGCCGCCGCCGCCGAGAGCCTTTGCGCCGGCGCGGCGGAGGGAAGAGTCGCCGCCGCTGCCGCCGCCCGGATCAGCGCCACGGATGCGTTTGACTTCGCTGCGCAGGAAGCGATCCAAATCCACGGCGCACTGGGAATATGTTGGGAGCATGACTGCCATCTGTTCCTTCGCAGGGCACGTCTTCTCGCGCTTGAACTCGGCCCTGTGCCCCAATGGCGGCGGCATCTGATCGACTGCCTTCCGCCCAAAGCCCAAATATCCGGTAACAATCGTGACTCGGCGGAACAAGCCCCGTATCGGGCCGAAGTCTCCAGCTGGCTGGCGTCTCACAATTTCGAGCCGGGCCATGACAGGTTGGCGCATGCCGACTTCGCCGACCCCAAAGTGATGCGCGCAGGACGTGAATGGCAAAAGAAAAAGGCCGCTGCGGGCTATGCGGCGATCGATTGGCCCGCCGATCTGGGCGGCGGCGGCCAAAATCCCATCGAGCGCGAAATCTATGCCCAAGAGGAACGGCGGCTCGATACTCCCCCGCTCAATCTGTTCGACATCGGGTTGGGCATGTGCGGGCCGACCTTGCTCAGGTTCGCGACCGAAGCGCAAAAGCGGCGACTTATTCCCGCTCTGGTTAGGGGTGAGGAGATATGGTGTCAGCTGTTTTCCGAGCCCGCGGCGGGGTCTGATCTCGCGGGTATTAGGACCCGGGCCCATCGCCAGGGCGATCATTGGCGGATCGAGGGGCAGAAGGTCTGGACCTCCTACGCGCAGTATGCCGACTGGGGCCTGTTATTGGCGAGATCAGATCCGGAGCGCCCTAAACATGCCGGGCTGACGATGTTCTTCGTGGATATGCGGTCGCCCGGCATAACGGTGAGACCTCTAAGGCAGCTTGCCGGCGTCGCGGAATTTAACGAAGTGTTTCTGGACGGCGTGCTTATCCCCGACGCGCAGCGCCTTGGAGAGGCCAATGGAGGCTGGGGAACCGCTCTCTACACATTGATGCATGAGCGCTCTTTCAGCGGCGTTGGAATCGATGTTGATGCGCTCGTCGCCATCGCGCGCGCGCGCGCGAGCTACGGCCGACCGGCCATCGACGATCCGGCGGTGCGCGAACGCATCGCGGACGCATGGGTGGCCGCCAGAGGGCTCGACCTGCTGAACAGCAAGGCACTTGCGCATCTCGCGCGGGGTGAAGAGCCCGGGCCGGAATTTTCCCTCGGAAAACTGATGGCTGGCACCATGAACCAGGCGATCGCGCGTCTGGCGATGGACATAGGCGGTCCGGCCATGCTCGATGCCTGCGCAATCGACCTACAGCGGGACTGGCTGATGAGCGCTCGCACCCGCCTCGCCGGAGGGAGCGACGAGATCATGGCCATTATCCTCGCCGAGCGGATCCTGGGCTTGCCTCAGGAGCCGCGCGTCGACAAGGGGGTCGCATTCAGCGCGATTCCTTAGAGGGGCCAACGCCGAATTTTCACGGCTGAAGTCATGATATGCCGGCGGTAAGAATGGAAGGAGCGAGCAAGTGCATGTCGCATCTGGCCCGCTGGCAGGGACCAAGGTCATAGAGTTTGCCGGCATCGGACCTGGTCCATTCTGCGCGATGCTTTTATCGGATCTGGAGGCAGAGGTTTTGCGGATCGACCGTCGTGGTGCGCTGCCGTCGGCCGAACTCGACCTGACGACGCGGGCGCGCGATGCAATAGAGCTCGACTTGAAGGACGAAGCAGACCGCGCGCATTGCCATAACGCCATCGAACGCGGGAACAATCCGCTCCGCGGGGCCAAGGCGAATTATCGATGCTATGCTTGTGCCGATGGTCGCTATAGCGCTGTCGGCGCTATGGAGCCGCAATTCCATGCCGAGTTGCTTTCGCGTATGGGGCTGTCGCATGACCTGGATGCGCGGGAAGAGGAAACGGCGCCGCCTTCCCCATCTGAAAAAAGAAGGAAAACTCATGAACCATCTTCGGAACGCGCTCGGACTGTCCAGGAGGGGATGTTGATCAGCATCGACAGCTTGGGTGCCTGGCTCGAAGAGCATGTTCCGCAATTGGGTTCCGGGCCGGTGACCTGCGTCGCCACGGGCGATATACCGGGTAAGTTGACATATTCGGTTGAACGAGGGACCCAGCGGTGCATCCTGCGCCTGGGATCTGCGGCAGACGGCAAGGGGCTGATGCGGCAGGTGCGGGTATTGTCGGCGCTGGGCGGCACAGACGTACCGCATTTTCGCTGCCTCGGCAGTTGCACGGACGACTCCATTCTGGGCGCTCCCTTCTACCTGACCGAAGCATTGCCAGGATGGTCGGGAGAGCTACGTGATGGCCGCATCCACCACCGCGCGCCGTTCAACGATCTGCCCTATGGTCCCGGTCTCGCGTTCGCGATTGCCGACGGCCTGATCCGCCTCGCCAATACGGATTACAAAGCCATCGGCCTTGAGGATTTCGGCAGAGCGGACTCTTTTCTCGAGCGGCAGGTCGACCGCTGGCAGGACCAGCTAGCCAGCTATCCGGCGCTCTATGGCAGTGCCGGCCGAGACTTGCCCGGTCTGGATCTGGTCACCTCCTGGCTGCGGCGCAATAGGCCGGCAGATTCTCGCCCGGGCCTCATGCACGGCGATATCGGGACGCCTAACGTTGTGTTCGCCATGGATCCCCCGGCGCGGTTGCTCGCGTTCACGAACTGGGACCTGACGGCCATAGGAGACCCGTATCTCGACCTTGGCTGGTTCGTCAGTCAACTTCGCGATGATCGGGCGCAACAGGCAGCTGCCACTAGCGTGATGGCGGGCGTAGCCGGATGGCCGACCCGCCAGGAATTGGCTCGGTATTACGCGGAACATACTGGTCGCGCATTTTCTGACCTTGATTATTATCTTGTCCTGGCGATGTTCAAAAGTGCGGCCTTGCTCGAACGCTTCGTCGTCCAGGCCGCGGCTGGCAAGGCGCCTAAAGCAATGGGGGAGATGTTTGCCCAGCTGGTGCTTGACAGCATGGCTAATGCCGTACAGGTCGTGAATTGGCGAAAGTGATCGACTTCCATTTCTGTGCATTCTCTCGAGTTTGATATCGGGGATCACCGTCAGCATCCTCATTCCTCGGCGGACGGATGATCACAAACGCCTCTCCTTCATGCCAGGCCGGCCGCTTGCGCGATTCTTAAGATAACAGTTGGATCCGATACGGCGAATAACATAGAGTGTGTTATGGCTGAAATTTTCTGAGAATAAAAATGTCAACGTTGAACACGGAAAATACTTCCCTTCGCCAGTCGTATAAAGCTCAGACTCGACGCGCTATACTGAAGGCCGCCCGCCGATGCTTCTATCATAACGGCTTTGATCGAACATCGATGATTGACATTGCAAGTGCGGCAAAAGTTAGCCGGGCAACATTATATCTTCATTTCCAAGGAAAAAAAGAACTTCTGCACGATGTCATAGGCGAGAATCTGAGTGAACAGGTAAAGCGTTACCAGGATCTATTGGATCTTCCTGATCCCATTCGGGACGAAGATGTGCGGAAATGGGTTTTGGATTTCGTGCAGATGTTAATGAAGGAAACGCGTGTTATAGGGCAGTTTCACGTTGTTATTTCACAAGATCGTGATGCATTAAACCAGATCGTGGAAAACAGAATTATAGAAATACATGCTCTCGGGCAGCGTTATGCCGCGTTTCGGATAGAGAACTTGGACAGCGAAGAGGGCCGTCAGTCGCTTCATGAATGCCTTTTCATGCTATACATGATAGAAAGTTTCGTACGTTATGGCGATCAGGGCGATGAGGTGATGTTCTCCAGTGGAATTGATCTGCTGACCAAGAAGCTGGCTTCCATGCTTCGCCGCTGATCGATTATGCATTGCCCTCCGAAAGGTGCTGTGGGACCAGTGCGATCCGATCGGATAGGATAAGCGGGGCGGCTTGCCTCTTCCATGCGCCAGCGCCGGCGATTCAAGCTCGAAGATGGTGACCTGCCCCCCGCAGGGTCCCTCGATCGATGTAGGGGCTCGCCAGGCCTTTGCCACCCTCACTTTCAATGACCGCCTCGAGGCGCGCGATATCCTTTTCGAGCTCGCTCCGGCGGGTTTGATGATCCACAAGGGGGTGTTGGTGTGTCCGGCGCCATGGCCTCACCGGCGACTATCTCTGGAACGAAATTGAAGTCATCGTGTTGATTGCCGCTGAGAAGTGACCCGGGGAAGGCGCTCTTCGAACACATCAACTCATTCACTAGGATTGTCGACGAGCCTGACCGCCGTTCCCTCCGGCCCACGCACGTCGATGTGATGGACGAGCGCATGAAGGCGAAGAGTCGATGTTCGATGCGGTTCCATTTGCTGGTGCCGGGCGGATGCAGGCGCGTGACCTGGCGCTGCAGACCAACACAGAGTTTGCGGACCTGATCGCCACGTTGCGGTCTATCCCGCGCGGTGAGCTTCTCAAAATCGGACGTCAGCTAGACAATCTCCAACGCGAACTGGCGCAGCCGGGCTTAGTGGACAGCCGTGACCTACGCGTGAGAATTGGCGCCCAATTCGAGGAAATGTCGTTGCTCGGTTCGGTCGTAAACCGCACCCGACGGCGACCCTGCAGGGAAGGCGAACTCAAGACGTCGCCGTTCTCAGCTCCCGGTCCTTGGCATCGACCGCGCGTATCTTGCGGCGTGTCGCCTCCCAGTCCGCCGATGACCAAGCCGTCAGGTTCGAGAAATTGCCCCCGTTACCTTGATAGCCGGCGCCGTCGATCGCGATCAATTGGCCGCTGATGAAGGACGATCCGGGGGCGAGTAGGAAGGTCACCAGGTTCGCCAGCTCTTCGGGGCTGCCATAGCGCTGAAGCGGATTGGCATTCTCTTGCGTGATCCCCTGTTCGGCTGTCATCAGCCGGGCCGCCATTCCCTCTGTCGGAGGGAAGGCGCCCGGACAGATCGCATTCAGGTTTATGCCGTGCCTTCCCCATTCAACGGCGAGCGACTGCGTCATGGCCCAGACGCCTGCCTTCGCCATCGCAGCGGGCGTTCCGAAAGGGCCGCCGTTCAGCACCCAGGTCGTAAGTACCGATACGACGGATGCCCTCACGCCTTGCTCGATCCAGCGGGCACCGCATTTGGTGGTCAGCAGGAACGCGCCGCGCGCTACGGTATTGGCGATCGCATCGAAGCCATTGGGTGAGATCGTCTCGGAACGGGCGATGAAGTTGGCCGCTGCATTGTTCACCAGGCCGGTCAGGGGGCCATCCTGCCAAATGGCGGCAAGCATTGCGTCAATCGCCGCCGCGTCCCTGATATCGCAGACAACAGGCTTCACCTCGCCGGCGATCCGTGCTTCGTTGATCTGGGCTGCGGCCGCTTCCAGGAAGCCGCCACGGCGACCGCAGATGTAGACGGTGGCGCCCAGCGCCGCGCATCCTTCTGCCATGATACGTCCCAGGCCGGTGCCCCCTCCGGTGATCAAAATACGTCCTTGTTTCATGAGACCCGGACGCAGCATCAAATTACCCTCGATCACCATGCCATATGCCTCCTCCAAACCTGATTGCGGCGGTTTTCAGGCAGAATGCCACCAGGTCGCCCAGCAAAGATCCTTAACCCTATAATCATGCGGCTTCCGCCTAGGGCATATTTTTGCGAGCTGAACGTAATTCCCTTACTGATTTCATCAGAATCCCCGACGAACAACCGGATCCGCTCATCGCGGATCCATCCGTATAACACAATACGACCCAGGCATTTCCTATCCATCAATTATACGCGAAGTAATATCCTGACAAAACGCTGAAATCAGCAAGATATGTATGCTGAAGCATTTCATAGTACTGATTTAGAAGATTGCCACTTGCTTCTCCCCGGGGGCAAGCCTTTACCCGGTAAATGTTCAACTTTGTGCTTCCGCGAGAACCGGAAACCCAATTTTGCGTGAAGGAAGAATACCGATGACGCGTAACACGGCCGAAGATAGCGTTCTGATCGACATCGACGGTCCCGTCGCGATCGTCACGCTGAACCGGCCCAAGTCGCTCAATGCCTTGTCTACCGGGATGTTGGAGCGGCTGGAGGCTTGCTTCGTCGAGTTGCAGGGCCGGTCAACCGTCCAGGTGGCGATCCTCACAGGCGCGGGGCGGGCCTTTTGCGCCGGGGCGGATCTGGATGAACTTGCGGCATCCCCCGACGTCTTGCAGGCGCCTGACGAGGCGATCGGCACCGGCCACAAGCGCTTCGGCATGGGGGTGTTCGATCGCCCGGTGATCGGTGCGATCAATGGCGTCGCCGTCACCGGCGGATTGGAACTGGCCTTGTGTTGCGACATTCGAATCGCGTCTACAAACGCGCGGTTCGCCGATACGCACAGCCGTGTGGGCGTCATCCCCGGCGGGCGACTGACCGCGCTGTTGCCGCGCCTGATCGGCATTGGCCGCGCCAAGGAGATGTGTCTGAGCGCGCGGATGATCGATGCGGCCACGGCGGACCGCTGGGGTCTGGTCAACCGCGTGGTCGAACCCGACGAACTGATGCCGGCATGCCTCAATCTGGCGCGCAAGATAGCCGCCGTCGAGCCCTCGTACTTGCGAACCTACAACCGTCTGATCGACGAGAATTTCGATGGGACATATCGTGAGGCGGTAGACAATGAACATATCCGCTCGCGCGATGCGAACCAGGTCTTCAGCCACGAGGAGCTTGACGTTTCATCGGTCATCGAAAGCCGCCGGCGCTGAGCGGACAGACCTTATTTTGTGAGTAATGGCGGTTCGGCAGGGCATTCAATCACGGAGGTCGTCGCCAAGCTTCGGCTATATCAATCCCAGGCGGGATGCAGGTCGCGATCGCGGCATAATGCCTGTCCCTCTATATTGGTGCCGCTAAGCGCGGCAGCTTCTTCGGAGCTGACCAGCCAGGCAACGACCGCGCCGATCACGGACGGCGGTGCCGCGCCCTGCAGAAAAGAGGAGTCCTCGCTGACCGTCTTGTTCCGCTCGGTGGCGATGAAGCCCGGCTGGAGATTGAACGCCCGGATGCCCGCCCCGGCAAACTCCGTGTGCAGCGTTCCGACGAGCTGATGCCCGGCGGCCTTGCCGATGGCATAGGCCAGTCCCCATCCTCCTTGGCCGCCCGGCGCCGGAGGAACTTCATATGCGGCTGTCGAGGTGATGTTGATGATCGTGCCCGCCCCCCGCGCCAGCATCGAAGGGAGCAGCATCCGTGTCAGGATGATCGGCGCGATTGCATGCGCTTCGACGAACTTGGGATAGGCTTCGACCGGGGTGTCCATGAACACATCCATCAAGCCAGGACCCAGATGGCGGCCATTGTGTACGATCACGTCAAGCTCGCGCCAGTCGGGCCGATCCAGAATGAACTGCGCCGCGGCGCCCACCGATGCTCGATCGAGCAGATCCATCGGCACGGCGAGCGCCCGGCAGCCCAGCGCTTGGATCTCCGCCACCGTTTCGCTGAGGCTCCCGGGCAGCGACCGGGAATCGGTGCGGTGCGTCGTGAGCGAGTTGTCGCGCTGCTCGCCCGGATTGACCGTGCGAGCGGAGACGATCACATCATATCCGCGCTCCGCCAGCGCCAATGCTATTGCCTTGCCGATACCCCGGCTTGCTCCGGTGACGAACGCTCGGGGCCGTGCTGAACCGCGCTGCTCTTCCGCGCTCGACATCCCGGCACCTCCTTGAAACTGTCAGCTATTGTTGTGGTCGTCGATTGTGTCACTGCGGAGCCGGCGGAGCCGCGACAATGCACCCTTCCGTGAAGGTCGCCGCCGTTCGCGACCCGGAATGCGCCGAATGAGGCGTTTATTCTCCAGTTTTGACACACATGTCAACTCCGGGTGCAGCGACCTGATCCATCGCTGCGGAGAAAGGGGGGAGAGCACTTGGCGCATGGGCCATCAACATAGCGGGGAACCGGGAGGCAGCTTCGCCCCCTTGCGGCTTCGACCAGCGCGGCGTGGCATCCTTGCCGGCATCGCCGCTTACCCCGTCACGACGAGCTGGATAACGGTTCGCCGGCCCGCCTGCCGCATCGGTCTTCCGGAAAAGATCAGCCGCCGGCCCATTACGGCATCTATTGATAAGCAAAGCTTCAGTCTGCTGGCACTGAATGGGTGGCGTTGCCGGATGTGGTCTAGAAGCAGCCGCGCTGCCAGAAGCGTGCGGATGTGCTCGAACTCCCGCTGGATCTTCCTTGAGGCTCGCCCCTTGGCCCGGCGAACGAAGTCGCTGGCTGTGCCGGTGGGGCAGCACGAATTTTCCTTGATCTGACCGGAATGCTCCCAAGCAACCGTGGCAACTTTCTAACGCCTGCACATTCGCCAATCGAGAGATTTTCAGCAAGGCGACCAGCCGTTGCAAAACGAAATGCACCGCATTACGCTTCCCACGAGCGATTCATTCCTGATCGAGCCTCGCCGGCGTGACTAGCGCTGTGAATGGATTCCCTCGCGCGAGAAAAATAACGGTGAGAGAGGACATGCCGATGTCGGCAACGGAGTTCGTCGTACTCGACCCACGAGCCGCGCCCCCCGTCGCCATATCGCCATATCGCCTCAAGGCGGACGTATCCCGGCGCGGGCTGCGTGTGGCATTGTTCTCCAACGGGTTCTATGACGCCACTAATCTCATGAAGGCTGTCGAAGTTGCGCTCCGGCCTGCCCTCCATGAACCCGTCTTTTCGCTCTATGCTCGCCTCGACGCCAGCGTCACCGCGCCACCGGAGGTTATCGCCGAAGCTGTCCGGAACAACGATGTCGCGGTGACCGCGCTTGGCCATTGCGGCAGTTGCACATCGAGCGCGACCAGAGATGCGGTTGCCCTCGCCAGCGCCGGAATTCCGGCTTGTGTGCTGATCAGCGAGAAATTCCACGCGATGTCGGGATTCATAGCACGGTCTGTGGGAATGCCCGATCTGCCCCGCGTGAAACTCCCCCACCCCGTGGCCGGAACCGGCGCTGCGCGCATTGCAGAAATTGCCGCGGATGCAGCGCCAGCCATTATCTCTATGTGGGAGGCAGCCCATGTCCTCGCCTGAGCTGCGATCTGCGTTGCTCCACGCCTCCAGCGAGCAGGACATGCGTGATATGCTGTTCGAGATCAGAGCGACCGATGGCTTGCCCGTCATCCTCCCGACGCAGGAGCGGGTTGACGAGATGCTCGTCGCCGCCACCTTTGCCGGTTATGATAGTGACCTGCTGCTCGGTGAGCTCGGCCCCAACATGGGCGAGGCTACGGTCGAGAAAGTGGCCATCAACGCGGTCATGGCGGGATGCCGGCCAGAGCATCTGCCGGTCGTCATCGCCGCCGTCGCGGCGCTGTGCGACCGGCGGATGGACATTGGCGTCATCGGGGTGACGACCCATCCGGTGACCCCCCTGCTGATTGTCAATGGCCCAGCCGTACAGGAGGCCGGCATCAGCTGCGGCTTCGGCGCGCTTGGCTATGGTCAACAGGCCAATCTCTGCATCGGCCGCGCCGTCCGTCTCTGCCTGATCAATCTCGGTGGGACCTGGCCGGGACATTCCGCGATGGCCGTGCTGGGCCAGCCTGCTTCGCTGGCCTATTGCCTCGGAGAAGACGAGGCTGCCAGCCCGTTCCCTCCGCTCCACACCAGCCTTGGCTTTTCCGCAGCCCAAAGCGTGGTCACGGTGACCGCGCAATCTGGGCCTCTTTCGGTCTTTGTGCCGCCCGGCGTAAATGAAGCGGAGATGGGTGAACGAATCCTCGACGTTCTGTCTCTGGCCATCGCCAATCCGGCCAACAACGTCGCCAGCGCGGGGCTCGGAACGGTCGTGGTCGCGCTCAATCCCGATCATGCCAACGCGCTGCATCGGGCCGGATACGACCGCAAGGGCATCGCTGCCGAACTTGCCCGACGGGCGGTCAACCCCACGGGGCTGATCCGCCGCCTGCGCGGTGAACCCGTGGGAGACAATCCCGACGCGCCCTTTGCCGCGATCTCGGACCCCAGCGCTGTGCTGGTGCTCGTCGCAGGCGGACCGGGCGTCTATTCCACGGTGATGACGCCGTGGGGGGGCGGCGAGCACCTGAACCCGTTCGTCTCGCGGGAAATCATCTTCAGTGATTCCTGCGAGATCGGATAAGCGCCTTTCCGCAAACCTGACGCTGGCTATGCCCAGCCCATCTATGGCACCGCTTGGCACCTCCAGGCCGGACTTCCTCCTCGAAGCCCGCTCCCGCTCCACAGGCGAGATCCGGCAGCTGATCGTAGAAGCAATCGGCTTCGAGGATGCCGACTATAAGGCGTCGAAGGCCGCACCCATCCAAGAATGGCGCAGATCGCCCCGGTGGTCAGCATCTCGGCGGCGGACGTCAACAAGGGCAATGTCCGGTACATTCTGTCTGGTGAAACCCTTCACAGATCCAGTCGTCTTCTCAGCGATCTTTGAATGGCTGCTCGCGCTGAAGCCGGACGCTTGTTTCCCGTCCAGGTTTCGTTCCAAGATGGCGGCGATCGAAGCGACAAATCACGCGGCAATTTCGCGCGCCTTGCTCGTACGCCCGTCGACGCCGACCGGCAGATCGCCGGCGAGCGTGATCCGGCGCATAAGACGGCGGGCATCGCCATAATCCTTGATCGCATAATGCTGCGTGGCGCGATTGTCCCAAATGGCGACGTCGCCCGTTCGCCAACGCCAGCGGACCGTATTTTCCAGCCGCGTGATATAGTCCTGAAAGGTGCGGAACAGCCGGATCGAATCCGCGCTGCTGACCTCCACTATCTTCTGCACGAAGTGGCCCAGAACCAACGTTCGCTCGCCGGTATCGGGGTGGATGCGGACAAGTGGATGCTCGGTGCGATATGGCGTGGAGGCGAGCCGGGCATATGATTGGGCATCATCCGAGGTCATGGCCGGCGCGATCGCATAATCGAACAAATTGGTGTGCAATACCCGCAGCTGCTCTGCAAGCGCGCGCAATGGCGTCGGGAGATCGTCATAGGCTGTTGCGGTGTTCGCCCACACCGTATCGCCGCCATGATCGGGCACCGTCACCGCGCGCAGGATCGATGCGGAAGGATATGCCGGCACGAAGGTGACGTCGGTATGCCAGCTGTTGGTGTTGGCGCCGTAGGCGGAGTCGAGTTCCAGGACATGCGCAAGGGTGCCGGGCCCGTTGCCGACGGTTGGATGGCTGACCGGCTCGCCAAGCGCGCGCGCGAAGGCATCGTGCTCGGTGTCGTTGAGGTTCGCGCCGCGAAAGAACAGCACCTTGTATTGACAAAGCGCCTTCCACAGCGCGCTGGCTGTGACTGCGGGGAGAGGACGCGCGATATCCAGGCCGGTGATTTCGGCACCGATCCGGCTCGCCACCGGGGCGATAGTGAAGGGTGCGGTGTCGGCCGGTGCATCGATAGTGATCGTCACTTGGCAACCTCCTGTGGCAGAATGACCTGGGGCTCCGTTTCGGCGCCCCGCGCTTCCAACGCGTCGCGGATTTGAGCGTGACGCGCCTCGTCGAGCGGGAAGCTCAGCATGACAATGGCGGACAAAGTATGCGCCGCGAATGGCACCAGCGCGAAAACGCATTTGAGGGCGAACAGCGAATCCGCGTCGTTCGCACCGCTCGCCTTAAACCCGAGCCAGGCGACCAACGGTAGCACGAAGCCGATCGCGACGGCATTTCCCGCCTTCATGGACAGGCCAAATACCGAAAAGAGCAGGCCCGCCCGGTCGGTTCCGGTCTCGAGCCGCTGCTTGTCGGCGACATCCGACACGATAGCGCGAAGCATGAGATTGCCTGAACTCTGGGTAAGCCCCTGCGCGATCGTCAGGAAAACCAGCAGCACAATGCCGCCCGGCGTCACAAGCATCAGCGACAGATTGATCAGCGCCTGTAGCACCTCGCCCAGCACCAGCGCCCGATGCTTGCCCAGTCGGTAGCCGATACGCAGCCAGATTGGCGAGGCGATGATCCCGAACGTGTATTGCAGCGTGAACATCAGGCTGACCGCTGCGCCCAGATTCATATATTGCGCGAAGAAGAACAGCATCAGCGTGCCGCGCGCGGTCTGACCGATCGTCACCGCAAAGTCGGACACCAGGACCCGCACCAGCAAAGGCTCCCCGGCGAGCAGGCGCAGGGCGTTGACGAAGCCGATCGGCTTGCCGGGAGGCGGTGGCGGCGCCTCTCCGAACGACGCCAGGGTCAATGTGCCCCCGATCACGGCGGTCGCGATGATGAACCAGCCCATCGCCGCCACTTTCGCGTCCTGCGCGGCGTGGCCAAGCTGATCGAGCACGGTAGGCACCGAAAGGACCAGCATCAAGCCGGCCGCGCCCGCTACGCCCAGATAGGCCTGGACGCGGGTGCGCTCGTGATACTGTCCGGAGATCTCGCCGCTCCAGGCATAATAGGGGATCTGGAGCATCGTCCAGCTGCCGTAGATCAGCAGCAAACAGGCCGCGAGATAGACAGGGCCGGAGTTCGCGGTCGGCATGAACGTCGCCCAGGTCGCGACGACGTAGATCGGCAGCCCGATCATGATCCAGATGCGTCGCCGCCCAACTCGGCTCCGGCTCCGATCGGACAGATGGCCGACGAGCGGATCCCAAAGTGTATCCAAGATCCGGACCAGCGCGAAGACCAGTCCGACCGTGCCGAGCGCGATGCCGTGATATTGAGCGTAGAAGGCGGGCAGATAGGCTGTAAGCGGAAAAGCCGCGCCGCTGATCGTGACCATCAGCGTCGAGAAGGCGGTGAGCCGCCAGCCCGACAATCGCGTTCCGGGAGCCGCCGTCGCCATCAGAAGCGGAACCGGCCTGTGACGCCGTATGTTCGTGGCTCGCCGACGCTGGCGACCAGCAGACCGGTGTTGAACGGCGCGAGGCCGAGACGGGTATAATAGTCCTTGTTCAGCAGGTTGCGCGCCCAACCATATAGATCCCACCGCCCGCCGGGCAGCCGGATTCCGGCACGGGCATTCGCGAGCGAATAGGCTTTGATCGTTCCGAACGGCGAATTGTCGGCAGCCGAATTGAACGAGGACCGGTATGACCAATCCGCGCCCACATAAACTTCTGTGCCGGCGAGGGGCCGCGCCACTTCGCCGCCCGCCGCGAACGCCCAGCGCGGCGCGTTCGGCAATGATTGCCCGCTCAGATCGCATGTGGCCGTGCCATTGAGCCCCGGAATGCCGAAAGGACACGGCGCGTTTCGGTATGACAGGTAGACGGTGTCGGCGTAGGTCGCCGATGCATAGAACCACGCGCCCTTGAAAGGGGCAGCCTGAAGATCGATTTCCCCGCCGCGCGAGCGTACCTTGGCGGCGTTGGTAAGGTAGGTGAGCGAACGCGCGGCGTCCGAGAAGGTCGACTGGAAATCCCGGATCTCGGTCCAGAACGCGGCACCGTTGAGGGTAATGCCGGGCAGTGGTGTTGTCTTCACGCCGATCTCGTAATGGTCAACCTTCTCCGGGCCGACGACTGGGTCCACCCCGCTCGGCAGGTTGGCGATGTTAAGGCCGCCCGATTTGTTGCCGCGCGCATAGGTCACGTAGGTCAGCACGTTGGGTGAAAGCTTGTAGGCGAGCGTCGCCTGCCCCGAGAGACTGTCGTTGGTGGTACGCGCGGTGTAGCTCCTGACGGGGCCAAAGTTGTTGCGGATCGCATTGGCCGCCTCTGCGATCGCCGCCGGCAGCGTCGACAGGTCGGTCCCTCCAATCTGGCGCTGATCGAATTTGCCGGACTTCTTTTCATGCGTGAAGCGTAGCCCGCCGGTCAGTGTCAGCCGATCACTCAGATGCCAGTTGGCCTGCCCGAACGCGGCATAGCTGTCAGTCATGGCGCGTGAATCGCCGACGAATCTGAAGCTGTTCAGTGCCGGGTTGCCGATCGCGGCAGGAACGGTGGGCGGAAGTGCGAAGCCCGCCGCGTCGCTTCCGAATTCGGTGAGCGCCTGGGTCGGCAGTGATTGGTGGAAATAATAGAGGCCTGCGACCCAGTCGATCGTGCGCGTGCCGGTGGAGGCGAGGCGGAACTCCTGGCTGAACTGCTTCTGATGCGTGGTGGTCTGGGAAAGATTGAAGATCGACAGACCGGTCGCATCGGAATCGTTATGCGGTTCCCAGTCCCAAGCGCGGTAGGCCGTGATCGACGTCAGCGAGACGCCGCCTATCGCCCATTGCGCGTTCGCTGAAATGCCCTTCTGCTTCACCGTGTAATAGGATGGCGCGTTGATATCGGTAACGCGATCGAAGGCGTTCAGCGTCGGCAGCGTGTAATTGAGGCGGGCGGCGCGCTCGTAGAAGTTGTTGGCGATCTGCGTACCACTGGGGAGCGTCGTGACGACGCCGGCGGGCAGACTGACGCAGCAATCCTCGGACCGCTTGGAATAGTCGCCAATGATGCGCAACGTGAAGGTTTCAGTCGGCTTGATCAGAATCTGGCCCCGCAGCGTCTGGCTGTTGAGGTTGAGCAATTTGCCGCCAGTCCGCGCGTTATCGACCGTGCCCTCGCGATAGGTATTGGACGCGGTCAGGCGAATCGCGACCTTGTCGTCGATGATCGGCACAGACGCGGCCGCACGCGCTTGGACATAATCATAATTACCGACGCTCACCTCCGCCGTTGCCTCGGGCGTGAAGCTCGGCGCGCGCGTCGTGATGCTGACCGCTCCTGCGGTGGTGTTGCGGCCGAACAAGGTGCCCTGAGGGCCCTTGAGCACCTCGATCCGGTCGATATCGACAAGATCAAACACCGATTGGCCGGGGCGCGCGTAGTAGACATCATCGACATAGACACCGACGCCGGAATCCAGCCCGTCGCTGCTGACCGAAGCGTTGCTGCCCAGGTTGCGGATGTTGATATTGGTGTTGCGCGGATTTATGGCGAAGATCTGAAGGCTGGGTATCTGCTGCTTGGCCTGATCGAGCGTGAAGACATTTGTCGATTCAAGCCGCTGGCCGCCCAGAACGCTCAGCGCGATCGGCACATCCTGCGCATTTTCGTTGCGACGCCGTGCTGTGACGACGATGGTGCCGCCATCTGACGTGTCGAGCGCAGCATCCGCACTCATCACCTCTTCAGCTTGCGCCCCGTCCGCCGCAACGACGAAGTATAAGAGGGCGATCGATCCCAAGGCGGCGCACCTGGTTCGACGAGAATATGATCCGCCTGTGCTCACGTTGATCCCCTTGCGGCCGTCAGACCGCACCGCCCGCCGCGCGCAGTCCATGCGCACGAGGGCAGCGTCCGTTGCGCCGTCGTGATGTGTAATCATCGGGCAACAAGTTCCGCCCGGGCTCGACGCACTTCCTGCTCGAGAGGCTGCGTTTTGTCTATCATTTTAATTGAGTATTCGAAAACTTTTGGTTGACGCACCTAAATCCAGGCTACGCGCGCTTGCGCGTCGGAGGTGTAAGAGAGGTAGCGGCGGCATCGGCCGGCCATAGCTGGTCGCCGCGCGGAAGATCCGTTCGCGTTCGGTGAAAGCTCCGCAAGGCGGCTGTAGCCCTCGATAAGCAAGAAGCGCCGGGGCGAGTCCCGGATCGAGCGCCAACGCCTTGTTGGCGTAGTCGCGCTGCTCTTCGAACAGGCTTCGCGCCGTGGCCTCGCCGATTTCGCGACGCATGCGCAGAGACCCTCGCCAAACTAGCCAGCAGTCATCCGGCGAACGCCGTCGACGAACTCATGCCATGGACCGCCGTGGCCTGACCACAGCGCTTACGCGCAAATGCAGCGACCGTAAAATACATCAAGGCGCGATGACTGGTGTCACCACGCCTTGATGCAGCATGACCGAACTTGAACGTCTTGGTGGGCGCGCAGTCCGATCAATTTCCAGTTGAACGGATCAGAATTTGACCCCGACCGTCGCACCGAAGGTACGGGGCTCGCGCGGGATCGAGCGGGTCGCTTCGAGGCCGGTGATCACGAGCGCATTGACGATGTCGCGCGAGTTGCCAAGGTTCTTGCCCCAGACGGCGATGTCGAGCTGGCCGTCCAACAGGGTCACGCCAGTGCGAGCATTGATCAACCAGTGCGCCTTGTTGTTTGCCGATGCCAGAAAGCCATCCACGTCGGCTTGCGTGATCGGACCGACCGAGGTTCTTTTGCCGCCGCTGGCCGCGTCGACGAAAGCGCCGGTAGCGTCCTTGTAGTAACCGACCGGGAACACATAATTCTGCGACTGGTAGGCGAAGTCTCCACGCACGTAGAGCTTGGCGCTACCAAATTCACCTGACCAGGATGGCGAGATAGTCACCGTCCACTTCGGCACATAGGCAATCGCCTCCCGGCCTCGGTCGAAGCCATTGAAATCTATGAAGTTCTTGTACTTAGGATCGGTGTAGGCGGCCGTCCCGTCGAGACGGAAGCCACCGGGCAACAGCGCACTGACGTCGGCCTCGACCCCATAGATTTCCAGCGATGCGGCGTTGGAGATGACGCCGCTCGTCGTGTTACCGACAACGACGGTCGAGTTCCGCTGCACGTCCTTCACAAGCGTGTAATAGCCAGCAAGGTTCACGCGCAGGCGGCGGTCCAGAAACTCGCTCTTGAGTCCAGCTTCATAGCTGTAGGCCTGTTCAGGCTTAAACGAGTTCAACGAAGGTGGCACTGCCGAGATGCCGCGCAAGTTCTGGCCACCCGAACGATAGCCCTTCGCCGTCTTGGCATAGACCATGATGTCGTCCTTGACCTTGTAGTCGACCGAGACGGTATAAGACACCGACTTGAAGGTCGCCGAACGGTCCAAAGGGCAGGTTGACAGCTGACAGATGAACGTCGGCGCAGTGGTGTCTATGCTGCCAATCCCGGTACCGTTGACGGAGGAGATGGACTTGGTGTCCGACGAATAGCGAAGGCCGCCTGTGATCGACAGCTTCTCTGTAGCGTGCGCGGTTACCTGGCCATAGATGCCGCGCCCGATGTTCTTGATCTCGCCATTGTAGATTGTGGTCTTGCGCGTACCGAAAGGCGGCGAGAGAAATTGGCCCAGGAGGGTGAACGTGCTGCTCGCGCCATGATCGTAGCCAGTTTCGCGGAAGAAGAATCCACCGGCGGCGAAATCGAGCAGATCATTGAAAGCCGATCCCGTCGCCGTAACTTCGCCGCTCCACTGCTTGATCTTGAGGTCGCTGACGAGACTGTCGAGAACGCGGACTGCAAAGCCGTCCTGATCGGCATTGATGTTGTCCGAATGCACTTGGCGGAACGCACCAACCGCCTTGATGGCGCCAAACGAGGTGTCATAGGTCGCCGTGGCGCTGTAGGTTTCCGTGTTGGTGGTAATCTCGTTGACTTGGCTCACCGCACGGTTGCGGCCGGACGCGGGGTTGGTGGCCACCAAGTTAGCAAGGTAGGCATTACCAGCCGCCACGCACGCCGGGAGCGCCGCAGTACACGCTGCTGGGCCAAGTTGTTCAAGGCCCGCTTCAAGCGACGGACGGCCGAACGGCACGAAATAACCGAGCACGCCCGGCTCGGGGTGGTCCTTGGAATGGAACTTTTCGCCCGACAGCAGAACGCGGAAGCTTTCGGTTGGTTGGACCAGAATTTTGCCGCGAAGCAAATAATCGTTCATGTCCCCCATTTCACGACCGGAAATCGTATCGCGCACATACCCGTCACGCTTGTTGCCCGAATAGACGAGGCGAACACCAAGCTTGTCGTCCACCAGCGGCGCATTGAGCACGGCAGTCAGCGCCTGGTAGTTGTAATTGCCATATGTGCCGGACAACGAACCGGAAAGACCCTCGGAGAAGCTCGGATCGTTGGTTTCGATCAGGATGGCGCCGCCCGATGTGTTTCGGCCGAACAGGGTGCCCTGCGGCCCCTTGAGTGCCTGGAAGCTGCGCACATCGACCAGCGACGCATTCATGCCGTAGGCACGACCCCAGTATACGCCATCGACATAGGTGCCGACTGACGGATCGATTGTGCCCGAGACGTCGGTCTGCACCTGGCCGCGCATCTGGATAAGTACGGCCGAGTTGTTGATCTGCGCCGGCGAAAACTTGAGGCCTGGGGTCAACAGCGCGACTTCCGGAAGCGAACGGACGTTCTGCTGCTTCAGGGCTTCGCCGCTGTAGGCGGTGACCGCAACAGGGACCTTCTGGAGATTTTCACTGACACGGCGAGCCGTAACGACGATATCGCCAAGCCCCTGATCGGTTGCGCCTTGCGCAGGATCAGTTGGTCCTGTCTGCGCTGCGGCCTGTTGAGCAAGGCTGGCGCAAACCAGCGCCGCGAGCGACCCCGCGGCAGATAATAGCTGCTTATTCATCAAACCCCTCCCTTGGCTACGAGGTCCTTAGAAACGGGATCCTCGTCATTCATGCGTGGTACCATTCATGCGTGGTACTGATTTGCGCGACAGTAGGGCAACTTGACTTTTGGTCAAGGATGATTGCGAGGTCAAATCAAATGACGGCGCCGATAGCCTGGAGGTAGATGACACCCGGCATGCGGCCGGGATGGCCCATGGCGGCACGACATGGGGCGGGCTCCTGCGCCCTGCCTGCCGAGTTTATGTAATTTATACAGTTATACATGAAACGCCTAGAACCGGATAAATAGCCCAGAAATGGACCCTCGCCGTAACCCTTTTGCACCCGGTGCAGGTAGTCGTCCTCCCAAGCTTGCAGGCCGTGAGAGCACACTTGGGGAGGTGGCCGTTGCCGCTTGCGTGCTGCTCAGATGGCTGCCGTGGGGCGGGAAGCTCGACCATTCCGCACGCCCTGACACCCACACTTTCGCCACCAGTCTTGGGAGTTACGCTTTGTAACTCGGATCAATGCGGTCGAGCTTGCGCAGCATGGCCGGCCAGACCAGGTCATCACTGAACGCACGCAGGGCGTCCGGGCCCATCCGTTCGGTCATCGCGGCTATGACCTGTGGATCGGGCACGTGCAGCTCGCGACCGGCCGACATAGCCTTGATCTGGATCGTGCAGCAGGTCTCCAGCACCTGAATGCGGCTAAAAGCTTCAGCCACTGTGCGTCCCAGGGCCAAGGTGCCGTGGTTGCGCAGCAACATCATGTTCTTCGTGCCAAGATCCGCAGCCAGCCGCTCGCGCTCGTCCAGATCGTCAGCAATTCCTTCATATTCGTGAATCGCTATGTCGGGCGCAATCACCATGGCGCTCTGTTGATAGGGCAGTAGGCCACAGTCCAGCATCGACACCGCTACGCCGTCGCGGGTGTGGAGGTGGATGACGCATCCCGCATCGGCTCGCGCCATGTGCACCGCGCTGTGCACCACGAAACCGGCTTTATTGACTCCATATTCAGTTGGCTCGAGAATTTCTCCGGCAGCGTTGATCTTGACGAGACTCGAGGCGGTGACTTCCTCGAACAGCATCCCGAAAGAATTGATCAGGAACGCATCTTCTCCGGGAATAGCCGCCGAGATGTGCGTGGCGATCAGGTCGTCCCAACCGAAATGGGCGATCAGCCGATAGCAAGCGGCAAGGTCTCGCCGGATGGCCGCCTCCTCCGCTCGGGCTCCGGCAACAACCGATAATTGCGACACCCGGCTATCCATCTCGCTGCTCCTTGATTTCCACTCTGCGCCATCTTCAGCCCAACAGTGCCACCTGCACATCGCGCTGGCCGGTGTAGCTGTTACGGCCATGAAACACATAGAAATTGTCCAGCAGCATCAGATCGCCCGCCTGCCACGAAAAGGCAACTGCGATCGACTCCGCCAGCTCGTACATCGGCTTGAGTGGCTCAATCGCGATGGCTCCCCCATCACCGAAAGTCGTGGCATAGGGTGGCGGGGCTTCGGCGCTGTAAAGATGCTGGAACGCGGCGATCCGCTCCATCTGGCTGGGACTGTCAGTCCACGGATTGGGAGACTGGCTGAGAATGTGGTTGAACCAGATTTCCCGGCCGGTCCGCGGATGCGTGCTGAAGCCGCTGGCCGTATAGCCGACCGACAAGCTGCCATTCGGGGCCCACCGGCAATCTAGGCCCATAGCCCGGCAGGAAGCCTCAGCGGTCGCGCGGTGGGTCGTGGCAAATACGTCGTTCCAGATCAAATGGCCGGCATCGAGTTCGGCGTCTCCGCAGGACCAGTTGGGCGCGCGGAAATTGCGTACATAGCGCACTCCGCGCCGCTTCACCTCGTCTCGAAAGGCGCGGGGCAGCCCCTCATCGAAGCGCCGCACATCAGCGATCAGCGTCTCGCCGCCGGTGTCAGGGGCTAGGTTGCAGTAGAATGCCAGCTTGCTCGGAAAATGGGGGAGGTATGCCATTTCCTGATGGAACTGCAGCTTGAATTCGGGAGGGACCCGTGTCGCCTCGTAGGCCCTGCCGTGGATCGGGGCGCGCGGCGTGGCACCGCCGATATAGCCATACGGCAACTCGGGGTAGTGCTCGACCGCGCGGGAAAACACGTCTGTGTTGGCAAACGCAAATCCCCGCAGGACAACCGCACCGACATCGCACAGGAGCTCGTCGATCGTTTCCTGGCGTTCTCTCAGCCAGGCAATTGCCGCTTCCGGATCGCTGCCTAGATCGGCTCGGACAGGTGTGATGAACAGCGGCATCCCGAGTCCCGGCGCATAAGCCTCCAAATAGACTTCGGACCCGATGGGCTCGCTGCCTGGACTGCGCAACGACGGGGACGCTTTCACTGTCATGCTCTCCAAACCGTTATTGATGCTCTTATCACCGCCGTAAGCGGCCGCGACTAAAGCGAGATGACGACAGATATTATTCCGGAATCGTCAGTCGCCATGTCGGCACAAACCACGGCGCCGTCACGCTTCGATGTAGGGCGGCGGTGCCTTGAACACATCGCGATAAAACGCGCCTTCATCAACCACCTGACTGCCGTCGGCCGAAGTGAAGGTCGGGTGGGACGGTCGGAAGTTGATGAACTGCATTCCGCTCTTCCCGGTCTCGAACCCGTACAATACGTCCTTCGCAATCGCCAGCATCGTGCCGCGCCCACAGGTCCGCCGGCCGACGACCATTTCGCCGCTGGTCACCACGATGATCTCGTCCTGGGAGTGTGAGTGTAGCCCCAGCTTGTAATGGGGCAAATGATAGGTATTTTCGTGAAGCCACAGGGAACAGGTGGGACAGGCTGCATCGGCATAAATTGCCGCCCCTACGGCCGCTCCCGGCATGCACTCGCGCGTACGTTGCACGCGCCGGGCCGGCAATAGGTGGACATGCCCGCCGGACCGATTTGCCGGGGGAGCGCTGCGCCCGGCGTCGAACACGAGCAGCGTGGTATTTTCGGCCTGCGCATCGATCCTGGCGGACGAACCATGTTCAATGACCACGCAACTTCGCTCTTCCAGGACGGTGTTACCGACACTTGCCTCGCCCGCCCAGAGATAGACGATCTGCCCGCTGGCGACCTTGTTCCATTCGATTGCCGACCCGACAGACATGTGCCGAAAGCCACCTCGCAACGGGAATGCGTCGCCTACACCTTCGCGGATTTCCACAGGTCCGTGGCTGCGTTCACCCGGAGGAGAGTCAGCCCTCAGCGCCATTTGCGAAGGCAACACGAGCTGCACCTTGGCCATGTCCGCTCCTCGTTCCCGCTGCCTGCGTTCAGAACATTGGGCACAACTCACAGCGTCGTTTGGTAGAATGCGGCCGTGCCATTAGGGTAATCTTAGGCTGCGAGCCTCCGGAGTTGCAAGCTCCGATATGCGGCGGCTGTACGCATAGCCCCTGAGTTGCCGGCGCAATATTCCTCATCTCCCGGTGCCAGTCGAGAACGCGTCCGAAAAGCCCAGGCATTTCAAGACCTATGAGATCGGCTGCGTTTACATCGACAGCTGCCAATTGCGCCAGGGGGAGACAAGTTCGCATTGGTCTGACGGCACCCAGGCCATGCCTGACTGACGGAGTGATCATATCGCGTACCGCCGATGTGCAAGGACGGGTAAGATCGCCTTTTGCAAGGTTGCTGCAGATCGTCTCAGCCCGGCACTGGAAGCCCCAGATTCCCGCGCAAGGTGCTGGCCTCATACTCCGTCCGGAATAAACCGCGCTGCTGGAGTATCGGGACAACCCTGTCCACGAACACCTCCAGATCGCGCGGCAATATGTTGCCGGCAATCAGAAAGCCGTCAGCCGCACCGCATGTGAACCAATGTTCAAGGAGGTCGGCGATGTGTTCGGGCGGCCCGCAGGCGATCATGCTGGTCAGTCCACGCACCATCCGGATTGCAAGCTGGCGGATGGTCAGGCCGTCCTTCTCTGCCACCTTGCGCACCTGATTGAACAATGTTCGCGAGGCGTTGGTCATGGGGATGTCTCTCGGCAGCGGCCCGTCCAGCGGGAAAGATGACAGGTCTATGCCGCCAAGCGACATTTCCAGGTTCGCCACTGCAAACTCCACGTCGATGAGTTCATCGAGCTCCGCAAGCATCGCCCGCGCTTCTTCATGACTGTTACCGATAATCGGGATGAAATTGCATACCTGCTTGATGTCTGCAGGATCGCGGCCTAGAACAGTCGCCCTCGCCCGCACGTCGTCTATATATTCTTTCGCGGTCTCCGGATCTGGCGATATCGAAAAGACGAGGTCGGCTATTGATGCTGCCAAATCACGCCCCGGCCCGGAAGCGCCAGCCTGCACAATAATAGGACGCCCTTGCTTGGAGGGAGGAACCGAAAGGATGCCTTCGGCCTTCCGATATTTCCCTTCATATTTGAAACGGTGAATCTTGTTCATGTCGAACAACATGCCGGATTCCTTGTCGCCCAAGAACATGCCCGGCTCACTGGTTGCCCAATAACCTTGCACGATATCCGCGACCTCGCGGCCGATCTGATATCGTTCGTCATGCTCAGGAGCAGTATCGAGCCCAAGGTTACGCGCTTCGTCTTCGAGCCCGGATGTAACGAGATTCCAACCAGCGCGCCCCCCGCTGATGAGGTCGAGCCCGGCGATGTGACGCGCGATTTGATAGGGCGCATAGTAGGTCGACGACATGGTGGCGATCAAACCGAGATGTTCGGTAAC
>Ga0268264_10000280_pt1 | contig 86361 bp, 85 predicted proteins | sample KBSSwiS32_FD_190357 | JGI IMG/M metagenome (GOLD analysis project Ga0268264, IMG submission 190357) | Switchgrass rhizosphere microbial communities from Kellogg Biological Station, Michigan, USA - KBS Switchgrass S3-2 (SPAdes) (version 2) | ecosystem: Host-associated > Plants > Roots >... | reverse complement strand
CTCTGAGGCTCGCGCCGGTATAGACAGTCGCCACAACGCCGCCACGCAAAATCCACAGAACGGTGACGGTGCCCGCGGGGGCGGAGCGCCCGCCCGGGCGCGGCAGGTACGCCGGCCGGGCGCCGAGGCGGCGCGGTCACCCGCCGGTCACGGGACCGTCGCCGAATCGTCACGCGGTCCGGTCGCGGAACTGTGCTCCGACGGGTTTCGCCCGCGCCGGGTGTTGGTAGTGTTTGCCCCAGCAAGAGGTGCAACATCCAGCTGGTCTGACGCCGGTGGGGTTTTGGGACCAACGGCGTTTCTGCTTGTGGGGGAGACCCCCAGGTCGGGAGCGGCGAGTCACCGCATCTATTGCGGGGCCGTCGAGTTGGCGGCCTCACGCCCCGACTAAGGAGTAATCGAGCAATGGCTCAGGGCACCGTTAAGTGGTTCAACGCCGAGAAGGGTTTCGGCTTCATTGCGCAGGAGGACGGCGGCGACGACGTCTTCGTGCACTACTCGGCGATCCAGTCGCAGGGCTACAAGTCCCTCGACGAGAACCAGAAGGTTGAGTTCGACGTCACCCAGGGCCCCAAGGGCCCCCAGGCGGAGAACGTTCGGGCCCTCTGACCCGAACCAACGCAGTAACCAGGAGCTGTGGGCGCAACGTCTGACAGAGCTCCTTGGGAGGCCCCACCCGCACGGGTGGGGCCTCGCGTGTCTTCAGGCGACTGCGCCGCCGATCCCGACCCGGCCCTTGTGGGTGGTGTGGCCACCACCCGTTCGGATCACTGTCTCGCGTGACGGTGGCCACTACGCTGGGAGCAGCCGAACACCCGGGTCCCCCGCCCGGGTCGGTTACCCCCGAGGGAGGCCGAGCGTGCACGACCAGTTCGACGTGACGCTCGAGGACGCCGACCTGCTCCGCGAGGTCGAGCTCACCACCAACCTGATCATCGCCGCCAGCGAGTCCGACGAGCACCTGAGCCTGGCCGAGATCGACCGGATCCTCGGCGTCCACCCCCACGCTTCCTGAGCCGCGACGCTCGCGGGCAGCCGCCTGCACACCCGACGGTGGGCCCGGCGTTCAGCATTGACAGATTCATACCCTAGGGGGGTAGGGTAGACGCTATGGATCACGGACCTGGCTACTCCCACCGCAAGGACGACGTCCTCAAGCGGCTGCGTCGCATCGAGGGGCAGACCCGCGGGCTGCAGCGCATGGTCGACGAGGACACCTACTGCATCGACATCCTCACGCAGGTCGCCGCGGTCACGAAGGCGCTCCAGGCGGTCTCTCTCTCGCTCCTCGAGGACCACATGAACCACTGCGTCGTCGACGCTGCCCGGGCCGGCGAGCAGGAGGGCCGCGCGAAGGTCACGGAGGCGCTCGACGCGATCACCAGGCTGGTCCGGTCATGAGCGCGACCACCACGACGTACGCCGTCACGGGCATGACCTGCGGTCACTGCGAGCTGTCGGTGCAGGAGGAGATCGCCGAGATCGACGGCGTTCTGGAGGTCACCGCCGACCACACCACCGGCCAGGTCACCGTCACCAGCGCCGAGCCCCTCGACCCCGCGGCCGTCGCCGCCGCCGTCGACGAGGCCGGCTACGCGATGACATGAGCCCCGTCTGGCGGGTGCTCGCCTTCCTGGCGGCGTGCGTGACCATCTTCGCGATCGCCATCGGCGTCGGCCGGCTGGTCGGGCCGCTCGCGACCGAGCCCGAGGCGGACGACCACGGGATGGGCGGTGACCAGATGGGCAGCATGACCGGCAACGCCGCGGCCCACGACGTGGGCGGGCTCGAGGCGACTGCCGACGGCTACACCCTGGTGACGGACCAGCCGCAGCTCGCCCCGGGCCGGCAGCTCCTGACCTTCACCGTCGTGGGACCGGACGGCGAGCCCGTCACGGCGTACGACGAGCAGCACAAGCGCGACCTCCACCTGATCGTGGTGCGTCGCGACCTGACCGGCTTCCAGCACGTCCACCCGACCCTCGACCCGAGCACCGGCGAGTGGCGCGTGCGCGTCGACCTCACCCCGGGTGCCTGGCGGGTGCTCGCGGACTTCGTGCCCGCCGGAGCCGGCCAGCTGGTCCTCGGCACGGACCTCCTGGTCCCCGGCGACTTCGTGCCCGAACCGCTCGGGGAGGACCGCACCGTCACGGAGGTTGACGGCTACGACGTCACCATCACGGGGAGCCTCGCCGCCGGCAAGGAGACGATGCTGACCGCGACGGTCAGCCGCGACGGAGCACCGGTCGCCGACCTGCAGCCCTACCTCGGGGCCTACGGGCATCTGGTCTCGCTGCGCGACGGCGACCTCGGCTACCTGCACGTGCACCCGGACGAGGCCGCCCTCCCGGGACCGGACATCGCCTTCCACACCGAGTTCCCGAGCGCCGGGCGCTACCGCCTGTTCCTGGACTTCCGGCACGGCGGCACGGTGCACACGGCCGCCTTCACCGTGACCGTGGACGGTGGCCATGACCACTGACACGGTTCGCCAGGACGTGGAGCTCGACATCACCGGCATGACCTGCGCGTCGTGCGCCAACCGGATCGAGCGCAAGCTCAACAAGCTCGAGGGGGTCACCGCCAGCGTCAACTACGCGACCGAGCGGGCGCTCGTGTCCCACCCCGCCACGGTCTCGACCGACCAGCTGCTGGCGACCGTCGCCGCGGCGGGGTACGCCGCCACCGTGCCGACCGACGAGGCGACCGCGACCGAGAAGGACGAGCGCGACCCCGAGCTCGACGCACTGCGCCAGCGGCTGCTGGTCTCGGCCCTGCTCAGCGTGCCGGTCGTGCTGCTGGCGATGGTGCCCGCGCTGCAGGCGGACGGCTGGCAGTGGCTCTCGCTCACCCTGGCGGCGCCGGTCGTCGTCTGGGGAGCCTGGCCGTTCCACCGCGCCGCGCTGGTCAACCTGCGCCACGGCAGCGCGGGCGTGATCGGCATGAAGCACCCGTTCAGCTTCACCCTGGAGCGCACCAACGGGCTCGACAACATCTACCTCGAAGCCGCGGCCGGGGTCACGACATTCCTGCTGGCCGGCCGCTGGTTCGAGAAGCGGTCCAAGCGTCAGGCGGGCGCGGCGCTGCGCGCGCTGATGGAGCTCGGCGCCAAGGACGTCACGGTGCTGCGCCAGGGGGTCGAGAGCCGGGTGCCCGTGGCCGACCTCCGCGTCGGCGACCTGTTCGTCGTCCGGCCCGGCGAGAAGGTGGCGACCGACGGGGTCGTCGAGTCGGGCAGCTCGGCGCTCGACGCCTCGATGCTGACCGGCGAGTCCGTGCCGGTGGACGCCGGCCCCGGCGCGGCCGTCGCCGGCGCGACGACCAACACCTACGGGCGGCTGGTCGTCCGCGCCACCAGGGTCGGCAGCGACACCCGGCTCGCGCGGATGGCCCGCCTCGTCGAGGAGGCCCAGCACGGCAAGACCCAGGCGCAGCGGCTCGCGGACCGCATCTCCGGCGTCTTCGTCCCGGCCGTGATCGGCCTCGCGGTGGCGACCCTGGGCTTCTGGCTCGGCACCGGGGCGCAGCCGGCGACGGCGTTCACCGCGGCGGTGGCCGTCCTCATCATCGCCTGCCCGTGCGCGCTGGGCCTCGCCACGCCCACGGCACTCATGGTCGGCACCGGGCGCGGCGCCCAGCTCGGGATCCTGGTCCGCGGCCCCGAGGTCCTCGAGGCGACCCGGCGCATCGACACCGTCGTCCTCGACAAGACCGGCACCGTCACCAGCGGCGAGCTGTCGCTGGTCGACGTGGTCGCGGCCGACGGCGAGCGGACCGGCGACGTACGCCGCCTCGCGGGTGCGCTCGAGTCCGCCTCCGAGCACCCGGTCGGCCGCGCGCTGGCGGGTTCCGGGCCGCACCCCGACGTCACGGGGTTCGCCAACCTGGAGGGCCGGGGCGTGCGGGGCAGCGTCGAGGGACACGAGGTGGTGGTCGGCCGTCCCGAGCTCTTCGAGGAGCAGGGTTGGCCGGTGCCCGACGAGCTCACCGCCACGGTGGCCCGGTCCCGGGCCGCGGGCCGGACCGCGGTCGTCGCCGGCTGGGACGGCCGCTGCCGCGGCGTGCTCGAGGTCGCGGACACGGTGAAGCCGACCTCGGCCGAGGCGGTCCGCCGGCTCCGTGCCCTCGGGCTCGAACCGGTGCTGCTGACGGGCGACCACGAGCAGGTCGCCCGGGCCGTCGCCGCCGAGGTCGGGATCGACCAGGTCGTCGCCGGTGTGCTACCCGAGGGCAAGGTCGCCGCGGTGCGCGACCTGCAGGCCCGCGGGCGCGTCGTCGCCATGGTCGGCGACGGCGTCAACGATGCCGCGGCCCTGGCCACGTCGGACCTGGGCATCGCCATGGGCACCGGCACAGACGCCGCCATCGCGGCATCCGACCTCACCCTGGTCCGCGGCGACCTGCGCGTCGCCGCCGACGCGGTCCGGCTGGCCCGCCGGACGCTCTCGACGATCCGGGGCAACCTGTTCTGGGCGTTCGCCTACAACCTCGCCGCGCTGCCCATCGCGGCGGCCGGGCTGCTCACGCCGATGCTTGCAGGCGCGGCGATGGCGCTGTCGTCGGTGTTCGTGGTGAGCAACAGCCTGCGGTTGCGCTCGTTCAGGTGAGGATCCGGCCGGTCCTCAACACGTCGCGAAGAGAAGCGGCCCCGTCGACAGGTCCGACAGCACCGGGCTGTCGTCGACGGGCTCGAGGTGCATCGTCACGACCGTGCCGTCGGCGGTGACCGGCCCCAGTGAGAACCGCTCGCTGAAGTCACCACCCTGGCCCGGCGCGGGACCGGCGGCGAGCTTGGCCCGGGTGTCGGCGTTGCGCCGGGCCTGGTCGTCGGTCTCGAAGTCCATCGCCACCGTCACCTTCCGGTCCGGTTCCACGGCCATCGCGAACCCCGTCATCGGGTCCACGCGCCCGGCCGCCGCGATCAGCTGGTCTCCGGCGCTCTCGTCGTCCGGGCCGGCCTGCGCCATCGCGAGAGACTTGCACGCGAAGTCGCCGGTGTAGACGGCGGCCGACAGCGGCTCGGCGACCGCGCCCGCGACGTCGCGGAGACCGTGGTCGCCGAGGTCGTCGTCGACGTCGCCCACGGCCTCGCGCAGGTAGGGGCCGCTGTCGCTGGCCAGCACCAGGTGCCGGTCCGCGTCGATCGCGAGGTACTGGAACTGCGGTGAGAGCTCGCCGCCGTTGGCCGCGGAGATCCGGGAGACCAGCTCCTCACCACCGTCCCACACCCCGTCGGCGTCGTCGGGCCGCGTGTAGCCCGCCGTCTCGAACCCGTCGCCGAGCTGGGTGAGGTCGAGGTCGTCCGGGAGCCCGGCGATGAGCACCGACCCGGTCTCGCTCTGCGCGAGCAGCTCCCAGTCGACGTCGGCGGGCGAGAAGCCGAGCGCCTGCTGCAGGACCGTGGCGGAGTCGACCATCGCCGACTCCGAGCTGAGGTCGGCGTCGAAGCCGTCGGACAGGAACTGCTCGAGGTCCTTCGCCGACGTGTGCTCGTCGAGGTGCGCGCCCAGCGCGCGGCGTACGCCGGCCCAGTCGGTCCACGAGAACCGCGCCGTCTCGGGAGGCGCGTAGGCGAGCGCCCGCTCGAGGTCGGTGCGGTGGCTGCGGTCCCACCAGCGCACGCCCGCGACCGAGGCAGCGGCGAGGAGCACCAGCACCAGCAACGCCCCGGCGACCACGGTCAGCCGGCGTCTCCACGGCTGTGCCAACCGGGTCTCCTCTTCGACAAGGGTTGATGTGAGACTACTTGCATGCCTGCGTCCGCTGATGCGCGCGAGGTCGTCTCGGCCGGTGCGGTGGTGCTGGGGCCTGGGGGGACGGTTCTCCTGGTGCACCGCCCGAAGTACGACGACTGGTCCTTCCCCAAGGGCAAGCTCGACCGTGGCGAGCACGCGACCGCGGCCGCGGTCCGCGAGGTCGAGGAGGAGACCGGCGTCCGGGTCCGGCTCGGCGTACCGCTGCGCCACCAGCGCTACCCGATCCGGGTCGGCACCAAGCTCGTGCACTACTGGGTCGCGCGGCCGGTCGGCGACGGTGACGTCAGCCGCTACGTGCCGAACGCCGAGATCGACGAGGTCGGCTGGTTCCCGGTCGACAAGGCGCGGCGCCGGCTGACCTATGACTACGACATCGGCACCCTCGACGAGGCGCTCGCGCAGGCGCAGAAGACGCGGACCCTCGTGGTCCTGCGGCACAGCCAGGCCCGGTCCCGGAGGGTCTGGCGGGCCGACGACCGCGAGCGGCCGCTGCTGGCGACCGGCAGGCACCAGGCCACCCGGGTGGCGCCGGTGCTCGCCGCCTACGACGTACGCCGCCTGGTCAGCTCGACCAGCACCCGCTGCGTCCAGACCCTCGAGCCCTACGCCGCGGCGACCGGCCTCAAGATCCGCACCGATGAGCTGCTCAGCGAGGAGGACGCGACCCGGAAGGCGGTCCGCCGGCTGATGGCCCCGTTGACCGAGGGGCTGCAGGAGCGGCCGGCCTCCGCGGGCGGGCTGGTCGTCTGCACCCACCGGCCCGTGCTGCCCTGGGTCTTCGACGCCGTCGGCCTCGACGACCCCGGCCTCGCAACGGGCGAGCTGGTCGTGCTCCACCTGCGCAAGGGCCGGATCCGGGCGACCGAGCGACACCTCGCGCACTGAGAGCCCGGTCTGCCGCTCGGGTTCACGTGATGGTCGTCTCACGCCTGCGCTGGCGCCATGAGACGGACCGCCCCCGTTCATGCGCCGTTCACCCGCGCCCACAGGGCCGGACACCTGCTCTCCCTACGTTCACGTCGTAAGTCCCGAGACGACTCAGGAGATACGTGTGAAGAGCACGCTTGTAACTGTCCGGCTGCGCCGTGCGGTGGTGCCCGGCATCGCCGCGCTCGCCCTCGCGCTCAGCGCCTGCGGTAGCGACGACGGCAGCGGCACCGACGCCGGCGACGACCCCTCCAGCTCCGGCGGTGGCGACGTCTCAAGCTTGAGCGGCACGCTCACCGGCGGCGGCTCGTCCGCCCAGCAGTCGGCCCAGGAGGCGTGGACCTCTGGCCTCCAGGGTCAGGCCAGCGGCGTCACCGTCAACTACGACCCGGTCGGCTCAGGCACCGGGCGCACCAACTTCATCTCGAAGGCCTATGAGTTCGCCGGCTCCGACTCGGCGCTCAGCACCGACGACTCGGCGGGCCCCTCCGAGGTCGACCAGGCCAAGGAGCGCTGCGGCGGTACGGCCGCGATCGAGGTCCCGGTCTACATCAGCCCGATCGCCGTGATCTACAACGTCAGCGGTATCGACGACGGCCTCCAGCTCGACTCGGCCACCCTGGCGCACATCTTCCAGGGTGACATCACCAAGTGGAACGACCCGGCGATCGCCGCCCTCAACGACGGCGTCGACCTGCCGGACACGACGATCACGCCCGTGCACCGCTCGGACGACTCCGGCACCACGGCCAACTTCACCGACTACCTGTCGAAGACCTCCGACGGCGCGTGGACCGCTCCGGCGGACGACACCTGGCCCAGCGACAACGGCGAGAAGGCCGAGGGCACCTCGGGCGTCATCTCGGCGGTCAAGGGCGGCGACGGCACCATCGGCTACGCCGACTTCAGCCAGACCAACGGGATCACCACCGTGGCGCTCAAGGTCGGCGACGCCTTCAACCCGCCGTCGGCCGACGGTGCGGCCGCGGTGCTCGCGAAGTCGCCCATCCAGGACGGCCGGGACGCCAACGACCTGGCCATCTCCGTCGACCGCACGCTCACCGACGAGGGTGACTACCCGCTGCTGCTGGCGTCGTACGAGATCGCCTGCCAGAGCTACGACGACGCCAACCAGGCGGCGCTCGTGAAGGCGTACCTGTCCTACATCGTCAGCGACGAGGGTCAGCAGGCAGCGGCGACGCAGGCCGGCTCCGCGCCGCTCGACGCCGACCTGGCGAAGAAGGCACAGGACATCGTCGCCACGATCGGCAGCTGAGCACGGCAACCCAGTGGAACCACTGATCCCTGACCGGTCCGGCCGGGCAACCCCCGGTCGGACCGTCAGGGATCGACGCACGTAGGAGGGAAGGACCAGCTGTGACAACCAGCAGTCCGTTGATGGGGGGGCCTGGACTGCCTATCCCACCGGACGCCGAGGGCGGGCCGAACACGTCGACCAAGCGCGGGGACCGGATCTTCGCCGGCGTCTCCCGGGGCGCCGGGCTGGTCATCATGCTGGCGCTGGCCGGGGTCTTCGTCTTCCTCGCCGTCGAGGGGTTCCCTGGCATCTCCCAACCCGCCACCAACTACGCGCCGGAGACGACCTTCTGGCCGTACGTCGGCAAGCTTCTCTTCGGCACCATCTTCGCCGCGGTGATCGCCCTGGTCATCGCGGTGCCGTTCGCGCTCGGGATCGCCCTCTTCATCGCGATCTACGCGCCGCGCCGGATCGCGGTGCCGGTCGCCTACGTGATCGACCTGCTCGCCGCCGTACCGTCCGTCGTCTTCGGGCTCTGGGGTGCCTTCACACTCGCCAAGCACCTGACGCCGATGTATCAGTGGCTCTTCGACCACTTCAGCTGGATCCCGCTCTTCAAGGGCCCGCCGTCGGCGACCGGCCGCACCCTGCTCACCGCGGGCCTGGTCCTGGCGATCATGATCCTGCCGATCATCACCGCCATCAGCCGGGAGATCTTCGCGCAGACGCCGCGGCTGCATCGCGAGGCCGCGATGGCCCTGGGTGCGACGAGGTGGGAGATGGTCCGCCTCACGGTCTTCCCGTATGCGCGCTCGGGCATCGTCTCGGCGGTCATGCTCGGCCTCGGCCGGGCGCTCGGCGAGACGATGGCGGTCGCGATCGTCCTCTCCGCCAGCCCGCTGACCACGATCAACATCATCAGCAGCAACAACCCGGCGACCATCGCCTCCAACATCGCGAACAAGTTCGCCGAGGCCACGCCGGCTCAGCTGCACGTCCTCATCGCGACCGGCCTCGCCCTGTTCGCGCTCACCTTCGTGGTCAACTTCGCCGCCCGGGCGATCGTGGGCCGGGCCGAGAAGAGGTTGGCCGGATGATCACCCCACGAAAGCGCCCGGAGGGAGCGCTCCGCGCGGAGGCCGAACGCTTCCGTGGGGACCCCGAAAGAGCATGAGCACCAACACCGTCGTCCCGCCGTCGGCGCCCGAGATCCGGCAGTCGCTCTCCCTCACCCAGGTCTCGCTGCCACGCTGGGCGCCCGCACTGGTCGGCGTCCTCTCGCTGGCCGTCGGCGGCCTGCTCGCCGTCCTCTTCGGCTGGGGCCCGGTGGCCACTGTCGTCGTCGCGGGCTTCGTCTACCTCGTCGCCCTGCCGACCTGGTCGTTCGTCGTCGAGAACCGCCGCCGGGCGGTCGACCGGCTGATGACGACGCTGGTCTGGGGCGCGACCGCCGTCGCGATCGTCCCGCTGGTCTGGCTGATCTACCTCGTCATCAGCAAGGGCGTCGGCGGCATCTCGGGCGCCTTCCTGACCCATGACTCGCACGACCCGCTCGCCGTCGACGTCGGCATCGCCCACGCCCTGGTCGGCACCCTGCTGGTGACCCTGGTGGCCGCGATCATCTCGGTGCCGATCGGCATCCTGGCCGCGGTGTTCCTGGTCGAGTACGGCAAGGGGAGCCGGATCGCGCGGATCATCACCTTCCTGGTGGACGTGATGACCGGCATCCCGTCGATCGTGGCCGGTCTCTTCGCGCTGTCGTTGTTCGTGCTGCTCCTCGGACCCGCGATCCGGTTCGGCTTCGGCGGCTCGGTGGCACTCTCGCTGCTGATGATCCCGATCGTGGTCCGCTCGACGGAGGAGATGCTCCGGCTGGTGCCGGACGACCTGCGCGAGGCGTCGTACGCCCTCGGAGTGCCGAAGTGGCGCACGATCGTGAAGGTCGTGCTGCCGACGGCGCTGGGCGGCATCATCACGGGCGTCACCCTCTCGGTGGCCCGCGTCATCGGCGAGACGGCGCCGCTGCTGGTCGTGTGCGGCGCCACCAACACGATCAACCACAACGTGTTCAGCGGCCGGATGATGACGCTTCCGGTCTACATCTTCTACCAGTTCACGCAGCCCGGGGTCGTGCCGCGCTCGGCCCCGCCGGGCTCTGACCCGCCCGGCATCGGCCACGCGTGGGCTGCCGCCTTCGTCCTGATCGTGCTGGTGCTGCTGCTCAACCTGGTGGCCCGACTGGTCGGCAGAATCTTCGCGGTCCCGACCAAGTGACCGCCCCACCGCATTGCATGACCGTGCAGAGCAAGAAAGGCTGACAAGGCCATGGCCAAGAGCATCGACGTCTCGGACCTCGACATCTACTACGGCGACTTCCTCGCCGTCCAAGGCGTCAACATGACCATCCGCGCCAAGGCGGTGACCGCGTTCATCGGCCCGTCCGGCTGTGGCAAGTCGACCTTCCTGCGCTCGCTCAACCGGATGCACGAGGTGATTCCCGGAGCCCGGGTCGACGGCAAGATCGTCGTCGACGGGCAGGACCTCTACGACTCCGCGGTCGACCCGGTCGCCGTACGCCGGCAGATCGGCATGGTCTTCCAGCGACCCAACCCGTTCCCGACGATGTCGATCTACGACAACGTCCTCGCCGGCAACCGGCTCAACTCCAAGCGGATGAAGAAGTCCGAGGCCGACGCGATCGTCGAGAAGTCGCTGCGCGGCGCCAACCTCTGGACCGAGGTCAAGGACCGGCTGAGCAAGCCGGGCATGGGCCTCTCCGGCGGCCAGCAGCAACGGCTCTGCATCGCCCGCGCCATCGCGGTCGAGCCCCAGGTGCTGCTGATGGACGAGCCGTGCTCGGCCCTCGACCCGATCTCGACCTCGGCCGTCGAGGACCTGATCCACGAGCTCAAGGCGGCGTACACGATCGTGATCGTCACCCACAACATGCAGCAGGCCGCCCGGGTCTCCGACGACACCGGCTTCTTCAACCTCAAGGCCGCCGGCCAGCCCGGCCACCTGGTGGAGTTCAACGCCACCAAGAAGATGTTCAGCAACCCCGACAACGACGCGACCGAGGCCTACATCTCCGGTCGCTTCGGCTGACCACCGCGGGGACTATTGCCGCTCGCGGGAGCCGCAGGGCGGTTCGGGGCCGACAGGGAGGCCGGGGAAGGCCTCGGTGAGGGTCTGTGTCGGCGGCGAGGCGGGCTCGAGCCCGAGCAGCCGCGGGAACGGCTGGACCTGACGGTCGCCGGCCCGGTCGCTCCAGACCAGCGCGAGCACGGGACGCCGGGCACCGTCGAGCAGCCACTCCTCGCGCCGGTGGAGGCCACAGCGCCGGCAGGCGTCCTCCATCCAGTCGTGGGCACGCGCCATCCTGGAGAGCCCTCCTCGAGGTCGCCGTCGTGTCCGAGATCCGCGGGCAGGCTAGGGGTGCCGGACGAACGCCGGGCGACTGCGGGCTGTCCGTTCGGCGCCATCGGCCACGCCCCGGTGAACAGCTCGGAAACGGCCGGGGGACGACGTCTGCTACCCCAGTCGGAGAGTAGTCCGTTGGGGCTATATCGACGGTGGTTCGAGTAGCCCGTTCGGCCATCCGGTGGCGGCTGTTCCGCCTGCGTTCACCGGAGCCCGCTGAGCCGTTCCGGAGCGCTGCCAAGACTTCGCGCTGGCCCTACCAAAAGCCGAAGACCTACGCACGCCCGCTCTCGGACCGAGCCCGGAAAGCTGATAGTTGACCACCATCCCGACGCACGACGCCGGCCTGGCGGAGGCGCGACCGCGCCGGATCTCGCGGGCCTCGACCGGCGCCGACGCGGTCTTCGCGCTCGGCGCGCGGACCGTCGGCGCATCCGTGCTGGTCATCACCGGCGGCGTCGGGCTGTTCCTCGGCTACCAGGCCTACCCGACGCTGCGGCACTACGGGCTGAGCTTCTTCACCGAGAGCCAGTGGCAGCCCGACCAGGACGTCATCGGGATCGCCGCCGTCCTCGTGGGCACGCTCTCGGTGGCCATGGTGGCGATGTTCTTCGCGTTCCCGCTGGCACTGACCACGGCCCTCTACATCAGCGAGTACGCACCGGAGCGGGCCCGTCCGACGCTGGTCGCGCTGATCGACCTGATGGCCGCCGTGCCCTCCATCGTCTACGGCCTGTGGGGCTACTTCCTGATCATGCCGCACGCGGCCGCGCTCGCGCTGTGGCTGCAGAAGCACTTCGGCTGGATCCCGATCTTCGACGTCAAGGACACCGACCCCAACGCGGCCGTGTGGGACACCAGCCGCTACATCGCCAGCGCGATCTGCGCCGGTATCGCGGTCTCGATGATGGTGATGCCGATGGCCTGCGCGGTGATGCGCCAGGTCTTCTCGCAGACGCCGCCCGGCGAGAAGGAGGCGGCCCTCGCACTCGGTGCGAACCAGGTGGGGGATGATCACCTCGGTCGTGCTGCCCTTCGGCCGCGGCGGGATCATCGGCGGCACCATGCTCGGCCTGGGCCGGGCGCTCGGGGAGACCATCGCGGTCGTCCTGATCGTCTCCCCGGCGTTCGTGATCAAGCCCCGCATCCTCGAGATCGGCACCTCCACGGTCAGCTCGCTGATCGCTGGCCGGTTCGGCGAGGCGAGCCCGGCCCAGCTCTCGGCACTGCTGGCCGCCGGCTTCGTGCTGTTCCTCATCACCCTGTGCGTCAACACGATGGCCGCGGTCGTCGTCAACCGCAGCCGCTCCGGCGTCGGGGTGGACTGATGACCCTCACGCAGCCGCCCACCTACGACGTCGCGCCGCCGCCAGCGACCGTCCTCCCGACGTACGACGACGACGCGCCACCCGCCGCACCGAGGTTCGGCCTCGGCAAGCCCAGCCCCGACGAGCGGTTCGCCCGGATCGGGTCCTGGGCCGCCGGGCTCGGTCTGGCGTGGCTGGTGACCCAGCGGCTGCTGCCGCTGGCCGGGGTGCCGTGGTTCCTGATCACCTGGTTCGTGCTGGGGGTGGCGGTCACGGCGGTGACCGCGCAGATGAGCGGCGGGCTGATCGAGGTCAAGGACCGGGTCGCGGAGTCGGTCGTGACCGGGGCCGCCCTGGTGGTCGGCGCCGCCGTGGTCAGCACGGTCGTCTTCGTCACCGCGCGCGGCTGGAAGCCCTTGCTGCACGTCAACTTCTGGACCCACGACATGAGCGGTGTGGGGCCGAAGGACAGCTTCACCCACGGCGGCATCCTGCACGCGATCACGGGCTCGGCCATCGAGCTCGGTATCGCGCTGCTGGTCACGCTGCCGCTCGGCATCGGCCGGTGTTCGCCGTCGGGGTGCGGTCGCTGGCCTGGGGCACGGGCGGTGCCGCCGAGGTGGCGGTGGACTCCCCGCCGCACCCGGTCGGCCGGGCCCTCGCCGGGGTGTGCTTCCTCGTCGTCCTCGCCGGGATCGGTCTCGGCCTGACCATCGTCATCGCGGCGGGACAGGGGAAGATCGTCTCGTTCGACCACGTCTACCCCACCATCGTCGACAAGCCGAAGTGAGGTTGCGATGCCCCTGAACGCCCGGCTCTCCGGGATTCTGGACTGGCTGCGCGAGGGTTACCCGGCCGGCGTACCGCCCAAGGACTACATCCCGCTCCTCGCCCTGCTCCGCCGGACCCTCACCGAGGAGGAGGTCCGCGAGATCGCCGACGAGGTGGCCGCGCTCGGCAACGGCAGCACTGAGAACAGCACCGCCGAGATCGGCACTGCCGAGATCGGAGTGAGGATCACCAAGCTCACCGACGCGATGCCCACGCCCGAAGACATCGCCCGGGTCGAGGAGCGGCTGACCAGCCACCACGGCTGGCCGCCCGACCCGGAGGACCCCAGCGAGAGCTAGAACGCCCGACAGGTGGGATAGCCCGGCAGGCGGGGTAGTCCGTCACCTTTGGCTGGTGCCATGGGCTTCCGGACCAGCCAAAGGTGACGGACTACCCCGACGTGCGGGCGTCAGGGCAGCTGGAAGACGTAGCGGAGGAGGACGTAGACGAGGGCGGCGGCGGAACCGGCCATGGGGAAGGTGAGCACCCAAGCGGTGACGATCGAGCGGGCGACGCCCCAGCGGACGGCGGAGAAGCGCTTGGTGGCGCCGGCGCCCATGATCGCCGAGGTGATGGTGTGGGTCGTCGAGATGGGGGCGTGGAAGAAGAACGCGGTGGTGTAGAGGACGCTCGCGCCGACCGACTCCGCGGCGAAGCCGCGCGCGGGGTCGAGGTGGATGATCCGGCGGCCGAGGGTGCGCATGATCCGCCAGCCACCGGAGTAGGTGCCGAACGAGATCGCGCTGGCTGCCGAGATCACGATCCACAGCGGCAGGTGCGCGTCGTCGGCGGAGTAGTAGCCGGCGGTCGTGACCGCCAGGAAGATCACGCCCATCGTCTTCTGCGCGTCCTGGAGCCCGTGGCCCAACGCCAGGCCGGCGGCCGAGAGGGTCTGCATCATCCGGAAGCCGCGGAAGACCTTGTGCGGGTTACGGCGCCGGAAGATCCACATGATCGAGAGCATGATCAAGAAGGCCAGCGAGAAGCCGACGACGGGCGAGGCCACCATCGGGATGACCACCTTGTCGAGGATGGTCTTCCACTCGACCGTGACCCCACCGGCCAGGCCGGCGCCCACCAGCCCACCGATCAGGGCGTGCGAGGACGAGGACGGCAGGCCGAAGTACCAGGTGATCAGGTTCCAGGTGATCGCCCCGATCAGCCCGGCCAGGATGATGATCAGCCCGTGCTTGTGCGAGACCCCGTCGATGGTCAGCACGCCCTGGACGGTCTTGGCGACCTTCTGACCGAGCAGCGCGCCGACGAAGTTCATCACCGCGGCCAGGATCAGGGCGATACGCGGCGTCAGGGCGCGGGTCGACACCGAGGTGGCGATGGCGTTGGCGGCGTCGTGGAAGCCGTTGGTGTAGTCGAACGCCAGGGCGACGACGACGACCGCGATGACGATCGCGAGCTCCATGGAGGGCTCAGGACTCCTTGACGGCGATCTGCTCGACGATGTTCGCGACGTTCTCGAACTTGTCGATCGCCCGCTCCAGCGCCTCGACGATGTCCTTGAGCTTGAGCACCTCGATCGTCTTGAACTCACCGGAGAAGAGCTTGGCCAGCATCCGGCGGTGGTTCTTGTCGCCGGTGTTCTCGAGCCGGTTGATCTCGATCCAGTACTCCTCGAGCTTCTGCGGCGACTGCAGCCCGGGCATCGCGGAGGCGGTGAGCTCGGCACAGCGCTGGAGCACCTCGACCTGCTGCGAGAGCTCGGGCGGCAGCACCTTCACCTCGTAGAGCAGGATCAGGTCGACGGCCTCGTCCATCATGTCCATGACGTCGTCGAGACCCGAGCCGAGCCGGTAGATGTCCTCGCGGTCGAACGGCGTCACGAAGGTCGAGTTCACCCGCTTGAACAGCGCGTGCGTGGTCTCGTCGGCCTCGTGCTCGGCCTGCCGCATCCGGGCCGCGACGTCCTCGCGGACCGCGGTGTCGCTGAGCATCTCGGCGAGCAGGCTCGCGCCGACGACGAGGTGCCCCGCCGACTCGGTGAACAGGTCGTAGAACGCCGTGTCGACCGGGCGGAAACGCAATGCCACTGACTACTCCTGGCGAGACGGCGGGTGTCCACATCGGGGCCGTGACCGGCCGCCCGACAGCCTAGGGGGTGTCCCCGCGCCGCGCGCAAGTCAGGGTTCGTTCACCCGCCCGTACGCCGCCGGCGGTGGCGCTCGATGAGCCGCTCCTGGTACGACGACGTCCCGCCGTTGCGTGCCCAGTCGCCGTTGCTGTGCAGCTCCCAGGCGAAGGTCTCCGGTGCGAACGCCAGGTCGAGCATCTCCCCGACCTCGGCGACCAGCGGTGCCTCGGGCAGCCGGACCAGCACCTCGACCCGTCGGTCGAGGTTGCGGTGCATCATGTCGGCCGAGCCGATCCACGCCTCCGGGTCGCCACCGTTGTCGAACCAGTAGACCCGGCTGTGCTCGAGGAACCGGCCCAGGATCGACCGCACCTCGATCGACTCCGAGAGCCCGGGCACGCCCGGGCGCAGCGCACAGATCGCCCGGGTGACGAGCTGGACCGGCACGCCCTCCTGGGAGGCGAGGTAGAGCGCGTCGATGACACCCTCGTCGACCAGCGAGTTCATCTTCATCCGGATCCGCGCCGGGCGGCCCGACCGGTGGTGGTCGATCTCCCGGTGGATCCGCTCGACGAGCCCGGTCCGGACGGAGTCGGGAGCGACCAGCAGCTGCTCGTAGGACGGGTTGCGGGCGAACCCGGACAGGTTGTTGAACAGGTGGGCGACGTCCTCGCCGATCAGCTCGTCGGTGGTGAGCAGGCCGAGGTCCTCATAGGACCGCGCGGTCTTGCCGTTGTAGTTGCCCGTGCCGATGTGGGTGTAGCGGCGGATCCCGTCGGGCTCGTCGCGCACCACCATCGCGAGCTTGCAGTGCGTCTTGAGCCCGACCTGTCCGTAGACCACGTGGCAGCCGGCCTGCTCGAGCTTGCGGGCCCAGCGGATGTTGGCCTCCTCGTCGAAGCGGGCCTTGATCTCGACCAGTACCAGCACCTGCTTGCCGGCCTCGGCGGCGTCGATGAGCGCGTCGATGATGGGGGAGTCGCCGGAGGTGCGGTAGAGCGTCTGCTTGATCGCGAGCACGTGCGGGTCGGCAGCGGCCTGCTCGATGAACCGCTGCACCGAGGTGGCGAACGAGTCATAGGGATGGTGGAGCAGTACGTCGTGGCGCCGGGTCGCCTTGAAGACGTCGACGGGCGCGGACGACTCGACCTCGGCCAGCAGCGGGTGGGTCGTCGGCACGAACGCGGGGTACTTCAGCTCCTCGCGGTTCTGGTCGGCGATGCCGTGCAGCCCCCGCAGGTCGAGCGGGCCAGGCAGCCGGAAGACCTCCTCCGGGCTGACCCCGAGCTCGGTCACCAGCAGGTCGAGCACGCCCTGGGTCATCGACTCCTCGACCTCGAGGCGCACGGGCGGGCCGAACCGGCGGCGCAGCAGCTCCTTCTCGAGCGCGGCCAGCAGGTTCTCGGCGTCGTCCTCCTCGACCTCCAGGTCCTCGTTGCGGGTGACCCGGAAGGTGTGCACCTCGAGCACCTCCATGCCGGGGAACAGCCGCTTGAGGTGCTCGCCGATGACGTCCTCGAGCGGCACGAACCGCTGGTTGCCGAGCAGCACGAAGCGGTCGAAGATCGGCGGCACCTTGACCCGGGCGAAGTGCTCCTTGAGGGTCTTGGGGTTGCGGATCGTGACCGCGAGGTTGAGCGAGAGCCCCGAGATGTAGGGGAACGGGTGTGCCGGGTCGACCGCCAAGGGCGTCAGCACCGGGAAGATCCGGTCGCGGAACAGCTTCTTGCAGAACTTCTGCTCCTCGCGGTCCAGGTCGCCCCACCGCACGAGCTGGATCCCCTCCTCGGCCAGCTCCGGCACCAGCCGCTCGCTGAAGAGCCGGGCGTGCCGCTCGCTGAGGTCGCGCGACTTGTCCCAGATCGCCTCCAGCACCTCACGGGGCATCAGCCCGGACGCCGCCTTGACGGCCAGCCCGGCGGCGATGCGGCGCTTGAGGCCGGCGACTCGGACCATGAAGAACTCGTCGAGGTTGCTGGTGAAGATCGCCGCGAACCGGACCCGCTCGAGCAGTGGCTGCTTCTCGTCCTCGGCGAGCTCGAGCACGCGCTGGTTGAGCCGCAGCCAGGACAGCTCCCGGTCGAGGAACCTGTCCTCGAACTTCTCCACGGCGGCCAGCGACTCGCCGGTCGCGACGTAGGGCGGCTCGACGTCGAACGGCTCCTCGGGTACGCCGTCGCTCCGGGACCCGACGTCGGTGGCGGCGCTGTCGAGGGTCATGCCGGCCAGTCTGGCACCGCGTGGTGAACGGATTGCAACACCGGCCTAGGCTTTCGCCGGTGACGCTACGGACGAAGGCGGAGCGGGCCGCTCTCGTCGCCGCGATGGCGCTCCCGGAGCCGGCCCAGCGCCTGCTGGCCGGCCGGCCGGTGCGGATCGACGGCAACACCCTGGCGACCGACGTCCAGCTGATGCTGCGGCTGCAGCGGCTGGCCCGGGTGCCCGGCGCCGAGGAGGTCACCCCGGCCGAGGGCCGCGAGGTGCTGCGGCGGACCGCCGCGCACACCGCAGGCGAGCAGCCGATCGGCTCGGTCCGGTCGCTCCAGGTCGCCGACCTGCCGGCGCGGCTCTACGTCCCGACCGGGGCATGGGAGGTGGGCCCGCTGCTGGTCTTCCTCCATGGCGGCGGCTTCTGGTGCGGCGACCTCGACAGCCACGACGGGCCGTGCCGGTTCCTCGCCGAGACGTCCGGGGTCCGGGTGCTGTCCGTCGCCTACCGGCTGGCGCCCGAGCATCCGTTCCCCGCGGCGTACGACGACGCGGTCGCGGCCTACGCCTGGGTCGTCGAGCACGCGGCGGAGCTCGGCGCCGACCCCGGGCGTGTGGGGGTCGGTGGCGACTCGGCGGGCGGCAACCTGTCGGCCGGGGTGGCGATCGAGGCGGCCCGGCACGGGTGGCCCTGCCGGGTGCAGCTGCTCATCTACCCCGCCACCCAGGTCGGGCGGTCGACCCGGAGCGCCGAGCTGTTCGACCACGGCTTCTATCTGACCCGCGAGTTCATGGACCGCGCCGACCAGCTCTACGCCGCCGGTGTGCCGTCGGACGAGCCGAGGCTCTCACCCCTGCAGGCCGAGCTGCCCGAGGGGCTGGCCCCGGCGCTGGTCTACGTCGCCGGGTTCGACCCGCTCCGCGACGAGGGCGCGGCGTACGCCGAGCGGGTCCGCGCCGCCGGGACCCCCGTCGAGCTCACCGTGCTCGACGACCAGATCCACGGCTTTCTCAACATCGTCGGGGTGGGCCGCACCTCCCGGGCGGCCAACCTGCGGATCGCCCGGGACCTGGCCGCGGCGCTCGCCTGACGCCGCTCGCGCGCGGGCTGCGTCCCGAGCTGCGTTGCGGGTCAGGTCCTACAGTGGGTGCGTGCCGCGCCACGTCCGAGCCTTGGCCGCGCTGGTCGCGGCCGCGCTGTTGCCCGCCCTGGCCGCGTGTGGGGTCGTCGGGTCCGAGGGCTCCGGCGTCGGGCAGACCCGGGTGGTGACCGCCACCGAGCCCGCTCAGGCGGACTCGCCGAGCTCCGCCAGCCAGGCGCCGCGCCGCTCGGGCCGCACGAGGTCACTCTTCTTCGGCGACTCCTACATCGTCGGTGGCGCCTACACCGGCCCGGAGAACTCCATGGGCGCCATCGCCGCCCGGCGGCTCGGCTGGCGCTACCAGATCCGGGGCGGCGGCGGCACCGGCTTCGTCGCGGGAAACCCCGACTACGACATCCCCAACTACCTCGGGCAGATCAAGCAGGGCGCGCTCGACGTAGGCCGGATCGACTGGCTGGTGATCGAGGGCGGGGGCAACGACAAGTACGACAACCCCGCGCTGATCGTCCGGCGCGCGGTGCGCACCCTGAAGGCCGCCGAGCGGCGCCACCCCGAGGCCAGGCTGGTCCTGGTCGGGACCATGGACCCGACGATCGACGGCTTCACCGACACCGACGGCGTGATCGGCGCGATGCGCGCGGCCGCCAACCGGCTCAACATCCCCTACATCGACGCCCAGCACTGGCTCGAGGGACGCCCCGAGCTGATCGGCCCGGACTACGACCATCCGACGCCCGCGGGACACAGGCTCTGCGGCCGCAAGCTCGCCAGGGCGCTGCGCGCCCTCGAGTAGACCGCCGGCTCACCGCTGGTGGCCGGCAGCCGACTCCTCGAGCTCGAGGAGGCGCTCGCGGGCCTCGGTGAGCTGCTCGGCCAGCGCGGCTGCGGCGCGCTCGGCGGCCGCGCGCGCGGTGATCGCCTCGGCCGCGGCCTCCTCGGCCGCGATCCGGGCCTCGATCGCCTCCTGGAGCCGGGCGTCGTGCTCCTCGGCCGCGACCTGCAGGTTGGCGAGCGCCTCGGCGGTGCGCCACTCCGCGGTCGCGCGTTCCTTGCCGGCTCTCGCGGCGCGCTCGGCCTGGGCCTTGGAGGTCTCCTCGGCCGTACGCCGCGCCTCCTGCGCCGCCAGCGCGGCCGCCTCGGCCTCGGTGCGCGCGCGATGGGCCTCCAGTGCCTTGGCGGCCTGCTCGCGGGCGAGGTCCTCGGCGGCGCTGCGCGACGCGTGGGCCGAGCGCGCTGCCTCGGCGTGCTCCTCGGCCGTGCGGTGCGCCGCCTCCTCGGCGGCAGCTGCGGCCAGGGTGAGCGCGTGCTGCTCGGCGGTGCGCCGCTCGGCCTCCTCGCGCAGCCGCTGGGCCTGCTCGGCTGTCGCTGCGGCGTCGGCAGCCAGCTGTTCGGCGGAGGTCCGCAGCTCCAACGCGTGCGCCGCCTCAGCGGCGTGCTCGCTGGCGGTCGTCTCGGCGGCCTCTCGGGCCCGCTGTGCCGTCTCGGCGGCCCGCTCGGCGGCGGCGCGGGCCTGGTGGGCGGCCGTGGCGTCGGCGAGCTGGGCGGCGGTGAGCTGCTCCGCGGCGCCCCGGTCCTCGTGGGCCTGCGCAGCCTCGGTGGCGCGCGCCTGCGCCGCCTCGTGCGCGGCGCGTTCGGCCTCGGCCGCCCGACGTGCGGCCTCGGCCGAGGCCTGGCTGGCCTCCTCTGCGACGGTGCGCGCGGCGTGCGCAGCCTCCGCGTCGGAGGCCTGCATCGCGGCCACCTGCTCGGCGGCGGCCCGCTCGGCGACCGCGGAGCGCGCGGCCTCGGCCTGGCGGCGTACGGACTCCTCGGCATCGCGCCGTGCGTCCAGCGCCGCCTGCGCCGCCGCCTCGGCCTCGACGCGGGCCTCGTGGGCGAGCCGGGCCGCCTCGGCGTGCTGGGCGGTGACCGCGTCGGCCTCCGCCCGCGCCTCGTCCGCCACGCGTGCGGCCTCGGCCTGGGTCTCGGCGGCCTCGTGGGCGGCGCGCTCGGCAGCGGCCGCCTGACCGGCCAGCGCGGCCTGCTCCGCAGCGACGCGTTCGGCCTCGATGCGCCGGACCTGGGCCTGCTCGCCTTCCTGCTCGGCCTGGGAGCGGGCCTCGAGCGCCTGCCGCGCCAGCTCGGCGTGCTCGGCAGCCGCGCGCTCGGCCTCGGTGCGGGCCTCGTGCGCCGCGCGGGCGAGCTCCTCGGCCTGCGCCTGGGCCTCGTGGGCCTGCCGCGCCGACTCGGCGTGCCGGGTCGTGGCCTGCTCGGCGGCGGCCCGGGCCTCGTGGGCCTGCCGTGCGGCCTCGGCGTGCTCGGTGGCGTTCTCGTGGGCCGCCTGCTCGGCCTCGGCGGCCTCGGTCGCGGCGGCCCCCTGCTCGCCGGCGGCCCGCTCGGCGGCGAGCCTGGCGGTGTGCGCCTCGTCGGCGGCCCGCTCGGCCTCGAGCCTCGCCTCGTGGGCCTGCCGGGCGAGCTCCACCTGCTCGGCCGCAGCGGTCTCCGCGGCCGCCCGCATCACGAGGGCGGACTGTGCGATGTCCTCGGCGGTGGCCCGGCCCTCGTGAGCCGCCCGGGCGAGCCAGGCCTGCTCCGCGGCGGTGTCCTCGGCACGCTGCCGCGCCTTGTGGGCCACCGCGGCCTCGGCGGCACGGGCCTCCGCGGCCTCGTGTGCAGCGAGCGCTGCTGCCCCGGACTGCTCGGCCAGCTCGGCCTGCTCACGCGCCGCCTGCTCGGCCTGCTCGCGGGCCCGCTGCGCCTGAGCTCCGGCCTCGGCGGCCTCGGCGGCCGCCTGCTCGGCGCCGGCCCGGGTCCGCTGCGACTCGTCGGCGAGGCGCGCGTGCTCGGCGGCCGACTGCTCGGCCGCGGTCCTCGCCTCATGGGCCTCGCGGGCCAGCTCGGCGGCCGCCGCCCCGGCCTCGTGGGCCTCGCGCGCCGCCTCGGCGAGCTCGGTCGCGCGGAGCTCGGCCTCGGCACGGGCAGCCTGGGCGGCGTCGGACTCCTCGGCACGGACCCGTGCGGCCTCGTGGGCGGCGTGCTCGGCGGCGGCGGCCTGGCCCGCCGCGGTGGCGTGCTCGGCGGCGGCGTGCTCGGCGGCGAACCGCGCCGCCTGGGCCTCGTCGGCCACGCGCTCCGCGTCGAGGCGGGCCGCGTGTGCCTGCCGCGCCTGCTCGGCCTGCTCGGCCGCCGCCTCCTCGGCGACGGTGCGCTTGGTCTGGGCGGACTGGGCGATGTCATCGGCGGTCGCGCGGCTCTCGTGAGCGACGCGCGCCAGCCAGGCCTGCTCGGCAGCGGCCTCCTCGGCGGCGGCCCGGGCGGTGTGGGCCTCGGCGGCCTCGCCGGCCCGCGCCTCGGCGGCCTCGTGCGCCTGCCGTTCGGCCTCGGCCGCGTCCGCGGCGCGGGTGGTGTGCTCGCGGGCCAGCTCCTCCGCCGCCGCCCGTGCCTCGGCGGCCGCGGTCGCGGCGGTCTCCGCCCGGGTGCGGCCGGCGTAGGCGTCCTGCGCGAGCCGCGCGTGCTCGGCCGCCGCCTCGTCGGCGGCACTGCGCGCCTCGTGCGCGGTCCGGGCCAGCTCCTCGGCCTCGGCGCGTGACTCGTGGGCCGCTCGCGCCAGCTCGGCGTGCTGCGTGGCCAGGGCCTCGGCCTCGGCTCGCGCCGTCTGCGCCCGCTCCGCCTCCTCGGCTCGCTCCCGGGCCGTTTCGTGGGCCGCGTGCTCGGCCGCGGCCGCGCGTCCGGCGAGCTCGCCGTGCTCGCGGGCCGCCTCCTCCGCCTCGGCGCGGGCGGCGTGAGCGGCCTCCGCTGCGGCGCGAGCCTCCTCGGCGACGCGCTCGGCCAGGGCCAGCGCGTCGCGGGCCTGGGTCTCGGCCCGGTTGATGGTGGCCCGGGCGCGCTGCTCGGCCTCGGTGACCACGGCGCGTGCGGTCTCCTCGGCGGAGGCCACCAGGTCACGAGCGCTCTCCTCGGCGGCCAGCCGCGCCTCGTGGGCGACCTGGGCGTGCTCGGCGTGCCGGGTCGCCGCCTCGTCGGCGATCTGACGCGCCTCCGCGTGCTCGGCGGCGGCTCGCTCGGCCTGCTCCCGCAGCGTCGCCTGCTCGCGCGCGGCCGCCTCGGCCCGCTCGCGGGCGAGGGTCGCGACCTGGGTCTCCTCGAGTGCCTGTGCGCGTACGGTCTCGAGCTCCTGTGCCAGCGCGGCCAACCGGGACTCGGCCTCACGGCGTTCGCGGTGCGCCGCAGCGGCGCTCTCGGCGTGCTGGCGGGCCTGCTCGTCGGCCTCGGTCCGCGCAGCGAACGCGGCCGTCGCCGCCTCGTGCTGCGTCCTGGCCTGCTCCTCGGCGTCGGTGCGTGCCGTGGTCGCCTCGGCCGCTCGTTCGGCGTGTTGCTGGGCCGCTTCCTCGGCGGCCTGGCGGGCCTGCGCCTGGGCCTCCGCGGCCTGCTCGGCCGCCAACCGCTCGCGAGCCGCCGCCTCCGCGGCCCTGGTCTGCTCGAGCGCGGCCTCCTCGGCGAGCTCGCGCTCGCGGCTGCGGGCGAGCCCGGCCTCCTCGGCCGCCTGTCGGCCCTCGGTCAGCTCGGCGATCGCCTGCTCGGCAGCCAGCCGTGCCTCGTGCGCCTCCTGCGCGGCGGCCGCGTGCTGGCGGGCGAGCTCGTCGGCCTGCTCCCGGGCCCGGTGCGCCCGCTCCGCGGACTCCTCGGCCGCCAGCCGGTCGGCAGCCTGCTGGGCGGCCGCCTCCTCGGCGATCCGGCGCAGCCGGACCGCCTGCTCGGCCGCCCGGGCGTGCTCGAGCAGCCGCGCCTGGACCGACTCGACGTCGGGAGGCCCACCGTCCGTGACGTCGTCGTCAGGGGCGTCGGGGAACTCGTCGGGTGGGGCGGTCGGCGCGGTCGAATGGGGATCGGCCGCTCGCGTCATCGCGGCGAGTCTAGTTCCGTCGCCTTGTGTCAAGCGACTCGCCGGGAAAGGTGATCGCCGCCCGCGGGATGCGAGCAGCCGGCCGCGGTCGTCAGTACACCAGCGCCTGGGCGTGCTCGCGCAGGATCTCCTCGGTGAAGACGGCTGCGCCCGCGATCACGACACCGGGCCGGAGGTCGTCGGCGCCGATCCCCCGTCTCGCCGCGCACTGCGAGCAGACCGTCACCCGCCCTCCGCCGACGACCTCCTCCAGCAGGTCCGCCAGAGGCGTCGCCTTCGGTAGGACGAACTCCTCGGCGCGACCCGGTACGCCGAACCACGCCGCCTCACCGGTCAGCCACAGCGAGACCTCGGAGCCGGCGGCCACAGCGGTCGCCGCCACGGTGAACCCCTGGTTGCAGCGTTCGGCGTCCTCGCCCCCGCAGGTGACCTTGACGACCAGCGGCCGGGTCATGCGGATCGCTCGAGCACCTGGGCAGCCACCGTCGCATCGTGCCAGACGTCCAGCGGCGTTGCGGCGGCTGCCGTCGTGCTGCCGCCGTGCTGCCGCCGTGCTGCCGACGTGCTGCCGGACGGTCTAGCGGGGTGGCCCCCGAACCCGCCGTTCGGCAGACCCTGCTCCGGTCCGCTACCGATACTGGCAAGACAGTCACAGAGGTACGGCGAGGGTGCGTTTCGGTGCATGACACGGCGAGGAGAGCCGCGCCGGTGGGGGTTGTCTCACTGGTCGCGGTGGTCAGCTGCGCCCTGCTCCTGCTCGGGGAAGCCGACGCGGTCGACGTATCCGCCCCGTTGGCCAAGCTGGTCGCCGGGTCGGCCTGTGTGGTCCAGGCCGTGCTGCTGTGGCGGCGCTGGCCGACCGACGACGTCGAGCGCGACGTCCGGGTCGCGTTCACCAGCGCGGTGGCCGTCATCGGAGCGTCCCTGACGGTTCAGGCCGTGCTGGACCTCCTGATCGACTCGGGCCACCTGGACCAGGCGTTGCGGAGCGTCGGCGTCCTGCTGGGCGGCTTCGCGTTCTGCACCTTCCTCTATCGCGGGCTCGTCCACTGGAACCAGTTCCGGCCCAACGAGTCCGACCCCGGTGACTGGCTCAACGGCGCATCGGCGGTGCTCGTCGCCATCGCTGCCGGGGAGGTCGCGCTCGCGGTCGTGCACGCGCCCATGACCCGATGGTCACCAGGTCACGAGCTGATGTGGCTGGCCAGCACCGTGACCCTCCTCGTGCTGATGTGCACTGCCGCGACGGTGGGCCTGCTCGGGGGCATGACCCGCGACCTCCGGGTCCACCTGACCACCGCCGTCCTGGCCGCGGCCACCGCTGCCAGCGTCGTGGCGGCCCTGAGGGGCGAGGTCCGGCAGGCCGGGGCGACCGCGCAGGTCTGCTGGGTCGTCGTGGCGGTGACCCTCGGGGTCTGTTCGCTCCTCCGGCCGGCGACCGCCCGGCCGCCTCGGGCCACGTCGCAGTCGCCCGTGATCGGGGCGCTCTTCGTGCTCGGCTGCAGCGTGCTCGTCCTCGCGTTCAACACCCTGCTGGGCCGGCCGAACCTGGTCGCGGTGGGGGCCGCACTGGCCGCGGCCCTCGGCAGCGGGAGCCGGTTGTCCTACCTGATCGCCTCCCTGGCCGAACTGGCCGAGACGCAGGAGGAGGCCCGCACCGACCACCTCACCGGCCTCGCGAACCGCCGCGCCCTGTCCGCGGCCCTGGTGGCGGCCGGGGCGCATGACGGCGGCGCCGCGCTGCTCATCGTGGACCTGGACCGGTTCAAGGAGATCAACGACCAGTACGGCCACGGCGTCGGCGACGAGGTGTTGCAGACCGTCGCGGGTCGGCTCCAGGGCGTGATGCCGACGGGCGCTCTGGTCGGAAGGCTGGGCGGCGACGAGTTCGCGGTGATCCTGCCCGGCGGCACCGTTGACGACGCGACGCGGCTCGCCACGACCGTGGCCGAGCTGTGCGCGGAGCCGCTGGCCACCAGCGCCGGGCGGATGCGGACGCGCGCCAGCGTGGGTGTGGCGGCCGCGGTGTCGGGCCTGGGCAGAGATCACGACCGACCCGAACCGGCCCACCGGAACCTCTCACCGGGCGAGCTGCTCCGTCGCGCGGACGCAGCCCTCTACGACGCCAAGAGAGCCGGTGGTGGCGTCCACGTCTTCGACCGCGAGGCCGACCTTCGGGTGCATGCCGAGCGCAGGCTCCTCGCGGAGCTGCGGGAGCTGCTGGCTGGGGACTACGACGGGCGCGCCGGCGAGATCGTCGTCCACTACCAACCCCAGGTGGCGATCGGCACGGGTGCCGTGGTGGGGGCCGAGGCACTGGTCCGCTGGCAGCATCCCGAGCACGACCTGCTGCCCCCGGCGAGGTTCGTCGAGCTCGCGCAGCGCCACGGGCTGATGGACCAGCTGACGGCCCTGATCCTCGCCCGGGCGGTCGACGAGGCCGCCCGCTGGGAGCGCGCCGGACACGACGTGGAGCTGGCGGTCAACATCTCGGCGTCCTGCCTGGTGAGCCCGGAGCTGCTCCCGATGGTGGACGCGGCGCTGACCGCGTCCGGCATCGAGGTCGGTCACCTCAAGCTGGAGGTCACGGAGACGACGCTCATGTCGGATCCGGCGCTGGCCCTGGAGGTGACCCGGCTGCTCGCCGACCGGGGCGTCGGCATCAGCATCGACGACTACGGGACGGGCTACTCCTCGCTGTCCTACCTCCACGACCTGCAGGCCGACGAGGTCAAGCTGGACCGCAGCTTCATCAGCCGGCTCGCCAACGACGAGCGGACGGCCGCGATCGTGGCGGGCACCATCGACCTCGCGCACGGGCTGGGGCTGTGCGTCGTCGCCGAGGGCGTGGAGGACGAGCAGACCCTCGAGCTGCTCGGCCGGCTCGGCTGCGACAAGTCCCAGGGCTACCTGCACGCCCGGCCGATGCCGGGAGAGGAGTTCCTGGCCTGGCTCGCCAAGCACTCGGTGCACGACGCGCCCGGCGACAGCGGCGAGCTCAGGTCCGCGGTCTGAGAGCGTCGGCACCCGTCGAGCGCCGACTGTTGGGACTCCGACGGGGGGTCGCAACCGTAGAGTGGCCGCGTGCCGTTCGAGCTGCCCGACAACCTCCACCCCGACTGCGCCCCGGTCGCCTGGCTGCTCGGCACCTGGCAGGGCAACGGGCACGGTGACTACCCCACCATCGAGCCCTACCAGTTCGGGCAGGAGCTGATCTTCACCCACGACGGCCGGCCGTTCTTCCACTACCTCTCCCGCTCCTGGATCCTCGACGAGCAGGGGGAGAAGGTGCGCGACGCCGCGCTCGAGACGGGCTTCCTCCGGTGCCGTCCCGAGGGCCGGCTCGAGCTCCTGCTGGCGCACAACACCGGCTTCGTCGAGATCTGGCACGGCGAGGCGGAGCCGGCCAAGTTCGAGATCGTGACCGACGCCGTGGTGCGCACCGAGTCGGCGAAGGAGTACTCCGCCGGGAAGCGGCTCTACGGCCTGGTCGAGGGCGACCTGCTCTACGCCTTCGACATGGCCGCGATGGGCCAGGAGCTGCAGCCGCACACCTGGGCGAGGCTGCAGCGGCAATGAGGTCGCGATGAGCTCGTCGACCGGCAGCGACTGGCGCGAGAAGCTGCGCGAGAAGGGCTACCGCCTGACCCCGCAGCGCGAGCTGATCCTCGGCGCCGTCGACGCCCTGGGCCATGCCACCCCGGACGAGGTGCTGGCGGAGGTCCGCAAGAAGTCCTCGGCCCTCAACGTCTCCACCGTCTACCGCACCCTGGAGGTGCTCGAGGAGCTGGGCCTGGTCCGGCATGCCCACCTGAGCGATCGCGCGCCGACCTACCACTCGGTCGGCGACCACGAGCACTTCCACCTGGTCTGCAGGAATTGCCACACCGTCATCTCTGTTGACCCCGACGTGCTCGCACCGCTGCTCGCGCGGCTGCGCGAGGAGTTCGGCTTCGAGGCCGACATCGGGCACCTCACGGTGTTCGGACGGTGCGTCGAGTGCGAAGCCGGAGAAGAGGGAGAGACATGACCAGCCCCCAGGAGAGCCCGCTGCTGCGCCTGCCCGGCGCCGTCGCCGGCGACGGCGTCGATGCGCCCGTCGCGGCGCACTACGGCTCGTTCAACCTCGAGCAGCGCGCGCTGGAGGCGGGTGATGGGTTCGTCGACCTCTCGCACCGCGACGTCGTCCGCATCGAGGGGCCCGACCGCCTCACCTGGCTGCACTCGCTGACCACCCAGCACCTGGAGTCGCTCGCGCCGGGCGTGACGCTGCCCGGGCTGGTGCTCGACCCCCAGGGCCACGTCGAGCACGCGTTCATCGGGGTCGACGACGGCACGGCGTTCACCCTCCACACCGAGCCCGGCCGGGCAGCCGCGCTGGTGGAGTTCCTCGAGCGGATGAAGTTCATGATGCGCGCGGGGCTGACCGACGTGACGGCGTCCCAGGCCGTGACCTGGCGGCCCGCGCGGGGTGCCGGCTACGAGCGCTACGAGCTGGTCCCGCGCGACCAGCTGACGACCTACGCCGAGGCCGCCGGCCCCGCCGCCGGGCTGTGGGCCTTCGAGGCGCTGCGGATCGCGCGGGGCGAGCCTCGGTTCGGCATCGACACGGACGCGCGCACGATCCCCAACGAGGTCGGCTGGATCGGCTCGGCGGTGCACATGGACAAGGGCTGCTACCGGGGCCAGGAGACCGTCGCGAGGGTGCACACCCTCGGCCGGCCGCCCCGCCGTCTCACCCTGCTGCACCTCGACGGCAGCGAGAACCGGCTGCCACCCGCCGGTGCCGAGCTGCTGCTGGGGGAGAAGGTGGTCGGGTTCGTCGGCTCGTCCGCGCGCCACCACGAGCTGGGCCCGATCGCGCTGGCCCTGGTCAAGCGCAACGTCGACCTCGCCGCCGAGCTGACGGTCGACGGGATGCCGGCGGCCCAGGAGGTCGTGGTCGATCCCGAGGTCGGGCTGCACGTGCGCCCGCTGCGCTGAGGTTCGGCGTCGAGCGTCGCGAAAGTGCGCTCAGTTCGCCATCCGGACAGCACTTTCACGACGTTCGGCGGTGAAGGACGCGACCCGGCGTGGCTGAGCCGCCGAGCTCGGGACGCCAGGGCCGGAGCGCGTCGACGAAGGGCTCCGGGTCCACGAGCCGGGCGTTGACCTCGAAGGGCGGCATGCCCTTACGAAGGAACAGCACCTTCCAGCGCCGGGTGCCTGGCCGGCCGACCATCTCGACGATGGTGCTGGGCGTGGTGAGGTCGAAGCGGCGGTGGCTGTCGCCGTCGTCGACGTGCAGGACGCCGTGCTCGAGCCAGACCTGGCCGGCCGAGCCCTTGGCACGGCCGACGACGATGACGAGCAGCAGCGTGACCGCGCTGGCGACGATGCCCGGCGTGGTGGTGAGCCGGTCGAGGTAGGCCTCGTAGACCGCAGTACCTGCGGCCACGAGCGCGCAGACGCCGAGCAGCACCGTGACGAAGGCCGAGCTGCTGGGCGAGCGGAACTCGACGAGCTCCGGAGCTCCCTCGGGCTGGATCTTGGCGGGTGCCGCCGGCTTCGCCTTCGCGGCGGGAGCGGGGGCCGGTGCGGGGGCCGGCTCGGGAGCCGGTGTGACCGGCGCTGCGACGGTCGCGGCCGCGCGTGCGCGCTCCGCCGCGATCGCCGCACTGGTCTGCTCCAGGAGCGCGGCGCGGGCAGCCTCGAGCTCAACGGCCAGCTCCTCGGCCCGGGCCTCGGCGGCCTCGCGCTCGCGGGCGGCCTGCAGTGCGGCCGCCTCGGCCTTGGTACGCGCCTCGAGGGCGGCCTCGGCTCGCGCCTGCTCCGCCGCGAGGGCGTCCTCGCGGGCGTGGGCCTCGGCGGCGTCGCGCTCCCAGCTCGCGTGCTGCGCGGCCTCGGCCGCCTCGGCCCGGGCCTGCTCGACCGCGACGGCCAGCTCGCGGGCGCGGGCCTCGGCGGCCTCGCGCTCCAGGACCGCCCGCAGCGCGGCCTCCTCGGCCTCGACCCGGGCCTGGTGGGCGGCCTCGGCGGCGGCGGCCTGCCGGCGCGCCTCCTCCTCCACCCGGACCCGTTCGGCGTTGGCCTTGGTGATCTGCTCGACCGTCTCCGAGGCCAGCTGCTCGGCGACGGTGCGGCGCTGCGCCTCGGTGCGGGCCAGCGCCGCGTGCTCCTTGGCGGCGCGCTCGGCAACCTCCCGGCCGCGCGCCGCCTCGACGGCGGCGGCCTGGGCGCGGGCGGTCTGCTCGGCGTGAGCGGCTGCGGCGCGCTCGGCGGCCCGGCGCGCGGCGTGCGCGGCCTGGGCCGCCTCGGTCATCTCCTTGGTCGCCCTGTCGAGCTCGCGGCGTATCTTCCGCGGCAGCTTCAGCTCCTGCGCCCGCTCGGCCACCGCCGCAGCAGCCGCGGGGTCGACGACCGGGCGCGCGGGTGCGGGGGAGTAGTAGCCGGTACGGCGGCGCAGCAGCCCGCGGCGTACCTCGGGCGCCTCATCGGGATCGGTCATGCCCGTCGCGATGGCCTGTGCGATCACGCGCTCGGTCGCGGCGGCGGCAGCGGCCTCGGCCGCCTCCCGCTTGGCCTCGAGCTCGGCAAGCTCCGCCGCGCTCGGCCCGGGCTGGCTCCACCGCTCGACCTCGATGACGTTGTTGTGGTCCTCGGCGTCTCCAGCTTCGTCAGCAGCGGCTGCTGCGTCGTCGACCTCCGGGCTCGGGTCCGCTACGCGGCCGCGGGAGTCGTCGGCGGAGCGCCGGACCAGCGCGGCGGCCTGCGCCTCGTCGAGCTCGTCGACCTCGGGAGCCTCGCTGCCCCGCCGCCACCGCAGGAGGCGCGACCCAGCACTGGACGACCCATCGCCGGACGACCCAGCCGGGGCGCCGGTGGGGGTCCCCTCCGCGTCGGGGGTCGCCGAGCTCGTCACAGAAGGCGTAACGACGCACCCGGCGGGGAGTGACGAGTCATCCGCGATCACGTCAAGGTCGGCGGTACTGCACGTGCGTGTCGTGCGAGGCATGCGTGAACCCCAGGCCGTCGTAGACCCGCACCGCGGGTGCGTTGTCGGACTCGACGTAGAGGATCACCTCGCCCACCCCCAGGGCGCGCAGGTGGTGCAGACCGGCGAGGGTGAGCACCCGCCCGAGCCCGCGCCCCTGGGTGGCCGGGTCGATCGCCACGACGTAGACCTCGCCGAGCTCGGCGTTGTGCCGCTTGGTCCAGTGGAAGCCCCGCAGCCCGGCACCGGTGTCGGCGACGAGCAGCCCGGCCGGCTCGAACCAGTCCTCGCTCATCCGGGCCGCGAGGTCGTCGGCGTCCATCGAGCCCTGCTCCGGGTGGTGGGCGAACGCCGCGGCGTTGACCCGGAGCACCTCGTCGCGGTCACCGTCGCGGTAGCCGCGCACCTGGATGCCATCGGGTACGACGAGCTCGGGCAGCGGCCCGCCGGCCGACCGCCGCATCACCCACAGCTCGCGCGCCCGGCGCAGCTTGTGCCGTGCAGCCAGGGTCGCCGCGGCCGGGTGGTCGTTGTGCGACCACGCGGTCCTGGGCTCCTCACCCACGAACGCCGCGGCGGCCAGCTCGCGGCCCAGCCCACGGCCGCGCGCATCCGGGGCCACCGCGAGGTCGACCGAGCCCGCGTGCGCCAGCGCGAAACCGTGGCGAGTGCTCAGCCAGAGCACGCTGTCCGCGAGGCCGTGGTGCTTGACCCGCAGGCTGGCGGCCTCGTCGAAGGGGTCCTGCTCGCCCGCGGCCACGACGGCTCGGCGTACGGCCTCGACGACCTCGCGCCACGACCCGTCGGCCGCGTCGTCATCGACCCGGGTGACCACACCCGGAGACTATGCCGAGGTCGACTCCACCTGGTCGCTGGTGCTGTGCTCGCGGGACTCCCGCGACTCGCGGGACTCCTTGGCGGGAAGCACGAACCGGTAGCCGACGTTGCGGACGGTGCCGATCAGGGTCTCGTTGTCGGGGCCGAGCTTGGCGCGCAGCCGGCGCACGTGCACGTCGACGGTGCGGGTGCCACCGAAGTAGTCGTAGCCCCACACCTCCTGGAGCAGCTGTTGGCGGCTGAAGACCCGGCCGGGGTGCTGGGCCAGGAACTTCAGCAGCTCGAACTCCTTGAAGGTGAGGTCGAGGTGGCGCTTGCCGATCTTGGCGGTGTAGGTCGCGTCGTCGACGATCACCTCGCCGGAGCGGATCACGTGCGCCTCGGGGTCGGCGGCCTCGCGCTGGGCGACCAGCCGGCCGATCGCGAGCTTGATCCTGGCCTCGAGCTCGGCCGGGCCGCAGGTGTGCAGCACGACGTCGTCCATGCCCCAGTCGTGGTTGACCACGGCCAGGCCACCCTCGGTGACGACCAGCAGGACGGGCACGTCGGAACCGGTGGTGCGGATCAGCCGGCACAGGTCGCGGGCGTGGGCCAGGTCCTGCCGGCCGTCGACGAGGACGAGGTCGGAGTCGGGGGCCTCGAGGAGCGCGCTGCCCTCGGCAGGCAGGATCTTGACCGTGTGGCCGAGCAGGGCGAGGCCGGGCAGCACGTCGGCGGACGGCTGGAGCGCGTTGGTCAGCAGCAACAGGGTGCTCATGTGGTCCCCTCCCAGGTCGGGCGGTCGGACCGAGGCACAGCGCTGGGCTCCGGTTTGTCAGACAAGTGTATGAAACTGCAACGACATATTGGAAGGATCCAACCCGTGGTTGAGACGAACGTCATCCGGCTGCGTTACTGGGCCGCCGCAAAGGCGGCCGCCGGGACGGACTCCGATGACGTCCCGGTGAACGGGCCGACCACGCTCGGCGAGCTGAGGGCCGCCGCCGTCGCCCTGCACCCGGGCACCCGGCTGGCCGAGGTGCTCGCGGTCTGCTCGACCCTGGTGGGCGAGCAGCCGGTCGGCACCGCCGACCCCGCGTCGTACGTCGTGGAGCCCGGCGCCTCGGTGGAGTTCCTGCCGCCGTTCGCGGGCGGGTGAGGAACATCCTGGGCGGCGCGACGTTGTGCAGACCATGACGACGGGGCTCCTCGTGCTGGGTGTCGCGGTCGTGGCCGCGCTCGGCTTCGGGCTCTGGCGGGCCGCGTCCGACGGCCGGTTCCGTGGCACGCACCCGGTCAGGGGCGCCATCGAGGCCGGGGGCGAGGGCGAGGGCACGGAGTCGGTGCTGGCCGGGACGGCGTACGTCGGGCAGCTCGGTGCGCGGGCCACGCTGCTGCAGTTCTCCAGCGCCTTCTGCGCGCCGTGCCGGGCCACCCGCCGGGTCCTCGAGGACGTTGCTCGGATCGTCCCCGGCGTCACCCACGTCGAGGTCGACGCCGAGCACCATCTCGACCTGGTCCGCCGGCTGGGCGTGCTGCGCACGCCGACGACGCTGGTCCTCGATCCCCAGGGCCGGGAGGTCAGCCGGGCCTCCGGCACGCCCTCCAAGCAGGCGGTCGTCGCCAGCCTGGGGCCGCTCGCGTGACCGCCTGAGCCGCGCGTCTCGGCGGGGCCGATCCACTACCGTGCAGCCATGTCCGCGGATGCCACGCCTGGCTTCACCGAGCTGGTGATGTCCGACCTCGCGCGCTACCGGCCCCGAAGCCGACCCAGCTGGTGGCGGGTGCTCACAACCGCGCCGTTCGTCCCCGGACTGCAGGCCAGCCTGGTGCTCCGCGCCCAGCAGGCCCTCGTGCGCAAGGGCGACCGCCGGCTGTGCTGGCTGCTGCGCTCGGTCGGGATCACGCTGCTCGGGGCCGACTTCGTCCCGGGAGCGGTAGTGGGCCGGGGAGTGATGTTCAGCCACCCCGTGGGGATCGTCATCGGTCCGGGCTCACGGGTCGGCGACCAGGTGACCTTCGCCGGCGGGATCACCTTGGGCGTCAAGGCGTTCGACGAGCAGGAGCAGGACCCGTCGGAGCCCTACCCCACCATCTGTGACGGCGTCTCGATCGGCGCCCACGCCGCGATCCTGGGCGGTGCGACGGTGGGCGAGGGGGCGGCGGTCGGCGCGAACTCGGTGGTCACGCGCGACGTGCCGCCGGGCGCCGTGGTCGCGGGCGTCCCGGCGGTGGTGGTCGGCTCGCGTACGCGCGCCGTCTCGGACCGATCGACGTAGCGGCCGATGCGCCACGGCCTCGGCCTGGTCGTCAGAGGCGACCGCGGCGTCTCGGAACGGTCGCGGCCGGCTGCGGTGGACCGGATACGCTGCGCGACGGCGTACCCGGAGCGTCCCGACGAAGGTGAGGACGGCGTCGATGGTCAGCGGGCTGACGCGCGGCGATCACCGCGGACCTGAGGGCGAGGGTCACGTCGACGCGGGGGGCTCGGACATGTCGTCCGACCAGGCCGGCGACCAGGCCGGCGTAGCGATCCGCGCCTCGACCCGGCGGTTGAGCGTGACGGGCGTCGACCAGGCCCTGGCCGGTGCCTCGAACGTGCTGGTCACGGTGCTGGCCGCGCGCGCACTGTCCGTGGCGGGGTTCGGCTACTTCGGGATCGTGTTCATGATCTACGTGATGGCCCAGGGCGTGTCGCGTGCCCTGGTCGGCGACCCGCTCCTGCTGCACCCGGCGGAGTCACAGACGCGCCGCGGCGACGTGCTCGGCGTGGGGATGGTCCTGGGGGCGGGCCTGGCCGCCGTCGTCCTGGTGGCCGGCGTGATCACCACGGCGTGGTCGACACAGCTCGGCCAGGCGCTGATGGTCCTGGCGGCGTGCCTGCCGTTCCTCGTGCTGCAGGACCTGGGCCGCTACGTCGGCTTCGCCCAGCAGCGCCCGGCCCTGGCGCTGACCCTGGACACCGCATGGCTGGTCCTGGTCATCGCCGGCGCCGCGTTCGTGCTCGCGGGAGACCACCGCACGCTCGTCTGGTTCGTGACCGCCTGGGCCGGCAGCGGTGCGGTCGCGGGGCTGCTCGTGTTCGCGCAGCACGGGGTGGCCCGGGCCAGGGTGCGGTGGCTGGTGGAGACGTGGTCCTACTCCTGGAAGTTCCTGGTCTCCTACACCTCCACGCAGGGCTCGGCCCTGGCCGCCTCGGCCGGTGTGGGTGCGATCGCCGGGCCGCGTGCCCTCGGCGGCGTACAGGGGGCGTTCCTGCTGGTGCGGCCCTTCATGACCCTCCAAGTGGCCGTGGCCGCGACCGGCGTACCGGAGATCGCGCGGCTCGACACCTCCGACCGGCGAGTCCGGGGCCGGGTCCGGACCATGACGCTGGTCGCGGGCGTCGGCGCCGCCGTCAACGGTGTGCTCCTGCTCGTCCTCCCCGATGTTCTCGGCCGAGCCGTCCTCGGCGCCACCTGGAGCGCGGCAAAGCCGCTGCTGCTTCCCGCGGCGGCGCAGATCATGCTGATCGCCCTGGTCACCGGCCCGCGGTCGGGACTGATCGGCCTGCGGGCGCTCGGACGGACGGTGCCCATCGACGTGGCGAGCACGGTCGCCGTCCTGGCCGCGACCGTGGTGGGCGCGCTGGCCGACGGCGCCGCGGGGGCGATGTGGGGCCGCGTCATCTGCTGGGTGGTGGTCGCGCTGGTGTGGTGGGCGACGTGGCTGCAGCACGTACGGACGCGGGAGGTCGCGCGGTGAGCGACGTGGAGCCGGGCCGACCCGCCGTGGTGTTCAACCACATCCCCAAGACCGCCGGCACGGCCCTCGCCGAGGCGCTCGTGGGGGCGCTGCATCCGGCGCACGCCCTCCACGCGCTCGACGGCGTGGTCTTCGGAGACCTGGCCCAGCTGGGGACGGTCCATCCGAAGGTGCGAGCGATGGTGCTGACCGCGCCCGAGCAGATCCCCCTGGACGCCGACTTCGTGACCGGCCACATCTCGCCCAGCACGACCATGTCGAGGCTGCCGGCGGCAACCCACGTCACCGTGCTTCGCGAGCCGCGGACCAGGATCGTCTCGCTGTGGCTGTTCTCGCGGTCCCGCCCGGCGCGGGAGAGTCGCCGCCTGGGTGCCTACGGCGACCGCATCCGTCGGTCCGGGCTGCCCCTGGTCGACTACCTCGCCGATCCCGCGGTGGCCCTGGCGGTCGACAACATGATCACTCGCTTCCTGGTCTGGCCGCACCCGCTGGCCCGCGACGAGGCGTTCATCGACCCCGGCGACGACGAGACGCTGCTCGCGGCGGCCAGGGGGCGACTGGAGAGGTTCGACCATGTGGGCCTGGTGGAGGACCGCCGCATGGCCCAGCGGCTCGGTGCGTTCTTGGGCGCACCCCTCGCCGTCCCGACGCGGAACGAGACCCCGTCGAGCCGGGGCGGTGCCGTCGACGTCGCGGCCGAGGTGGAGACCGCGGCCGACCTGCTGAGCACGTGCTCACGGCTCGACCGGCAGCTGTGGGAGCAGGTCGCTGCCTCGCTGCTGCCCGACGAGGACCTCGGCGAGCTCGCCGACCGGAGCCTGGCCAGGGCGGTGTCCCGCTACGCCGTGCCGACCCGGCGCCGGCCCTGGTTCGCAGGCCGGGCTCGCTGAGGGCCGGACAGCCCGGTACACAATCTGCGCATGCTGACGTTCCTCCGCTGGCTCCGCCACACCCTGCGCCGCGCCCACGACGCCGTGCTCGAGCCGCGCTACGCCCAGCAGCGCCGGCTGCTCAAGGCCGGCCGGATGACCATCGGTCAGCACACCTACGGCATCCCGGTGATCAAGACCTACGACCTCAACTCGACCCGGCTCATCGTGGGCGCCTACTCCGCGCTGTCGGAGGAGGCGATCGTGATGCTCGGCGGTGAGCACGCGATCGACCGGGTCACGACCTTCCCGCTCCGGATGCGGCTGAAGCTCCCCGGTGCCGGCGAGGACGGGATCCCGGTCCCGACCGGCGACACCGTCATCGGCAGCGACGTGTGGCTGACCATGCGCACCTTCGTGCGCAGCGGCGTCACCATCGGCGACGGCGCGATCGTGGCCTCGGGCGCGGTGGTGATCAACGACGTACCGCCGTTCGCCATCGTCGGCGGGAACCCGGCCAAGGTGATCCGCTACCGGTTCACTCCCGAGCAGATCGATGCGTTGCTCGAGATCCGCTGGTGGGACTGGCCCGACAGCCTGGTGGTCGAGGCCACCCCACTGCTCAGCGGCACCGACATCGACGCGTTCATCGCGTGGGCGCGCGAGCAGAAGGCGGCGGGGCGCACCCCGCACTGAGCCACGCGACGATTCGTCTGCGACCCGACCTGTCGTCTACGGCGGGCGACCGCAGACGAATCGTCAGGAGCTCTTCCGCCAGAAGGCGCCGAACTCGTCGATCCGGACGATCTCGTCGGTGATCCCGTGCTTGGCGCGGTAGTCGTGGACCGCCTGCCCCGCCTGTGAGGCGTGGCTGCCGAAGTCGTCGATGATGCAGAAACCGCCCGGCGAGAGCTTGGGGTAGAGCGGCTCGATGGCCTGGATGGTCGACTCGTACATGTCGCCGTCCAGCCGCATCAGCGAGAGCCGCTCGACCGCCGCGGTGGGGAGGGTGTCCTTGAACCAGCCCACGAGGAACTCGACCCGGTCGTCGAGCAGGCCGTAGCGCTCGAAGTTGTGGCGCACCCGGTCGGCACCGACGGCCAGGCCGGTCTGCTCGTGCAGCCGGTCGCCCTCGTCGGCGGGGTAGAGGGCGGCGTTCGGCTTCGGCAGCCCCTCGAAGGAGTCGGCGAGCCAGACCTTCCGGGTGGTGTCGCCCCAGGCGCGCAGGTTGGCCTTCATGAATATGCACGCGCCGCCGCGCCACACGCCGGTCTCGATCAGGTCGCCCGGCACGTCGTCGGCGATGATCTGCTCGATGCACTCCTGGATGTTGGTCATCCGCCTGAGGCCGATCATCGACTCGGCGCGCGAGGGCCAGTCCAGGCCGCTCTCGCGCAGCGCGTGGTCGTAGGGCTTCTTGTAGGCGATCTCGAACCCGGCCTTCTGCGCCAGGCTGCCGACGGCCGCGGCGGCCCGCTTCTTCAGCGACGGCGAGCCGGCGGTGCGCACCCCGCCGAGGATCGAGTCGTTGTCCTCCGCCAGCGCGCCGGTGAGGCTGCGTTTGACCAGGTCGAGGTAGAGGGAGCGCAGCTCCGCGGTGAGGGTCGTGGAGTCGGGGAGTGAGTCGAGCACATCGTGACAACGGCGGTGCGCCCGGGCCGTTACTGTGCAGCCGTGCCGAAGCAGCGCATGGCCTACACCACCATCCTCTCGACCAACTACCTCGCCAAGGCGCTGACCCTCGCGGAGACCCTTCAGCGGCACCATCCCGGCGCCCGGCTGACCGTCCTGGTGATCGACTCCGCCGACGCCGCGCACCTCGCCGGCATCCAGCAGGAGGGCCTCGACATCGTGGGCACCGAGGTCCTCGGGCTGCCGCACCGCGACGTGCTGCGGCTGGCCACGATCTACGACCTCGTCGAGTTCGCGACCGCGATCAAGCCGCTGCTCCTCAGGGCAGCGTTGGAGGGGCGACTGCTCGAGGGCGCCGAGCAGGCGGCGTACCTCGACCCGGACACCTACGTCACCAGCCCGATGGCCGAGCTGTCGCCCGACCTCGAGGACAGCGACGGCGGTATCCTGCTGACCCCGCACTTCCTCGACCCGGTGCCGCCGGACGCCGAGCTCACCGAGGGGCACCTGCTCACCGTCGGCGTCTACAACCTCGGCTTCTGCGCGGTCGACCGGCGCGCGCTGCCGTTTCTCGAGTGGTGGTGGGGACACCTCGAGCACGAGTGCCTCTGGGACCCGCTGTCGGGGCTGTTCGTCGACCAGAAGTGGTGCGACATCGGCTCGGTGACCTTCCAGGCCCGCGCCTGGCGGCACCGCGGCTACAACGTCAGCGTCGCCAACCTGCACGAGCGGCCGATCGTCCTCGACGACGCGGGCTACGGCATCGCCGGTGCTGAGCCTGGTTCGGTGGGGGACCGGCTGCGGCTCTTCCACTTCCACGCCTTCGACACCAGCCGTCCCGAGGAGCTCTCCACCCGGCTGGCCACCTCGACCGCCCACCTGCGCACCGAGGGCACCGCGATCGACCACCTGTGCCGCGAGTACGCCGCGGCGCTGGTCGCCCACGAGCAGGCGCTGCCCGCGCCGCTTGCCTATCCCTACTGGACCGACACCCGTGGCCGCCGCGTCTCCCGGCAGCTGCGCCGGGCCTGGCGCATCGAGGAGCGCCGCTCCTCCGAGCCGCTGCCCTCGCCGTTCCTGCCCGAGGAGGCCGACGCCTACGACTCCTGGCGCCGGCGAGCGCTGAAGACCGAGGCCCGCGAGCTGATGGGCGACGCGGCGAAGAGTGCCCGGCTGGCGCTGCCCGAGGAGTACGGCCGGCTGCGCAACCGCTTCCCGCGTCTGGTCGGTCGGCTCCGCGGGGCGGCCACGAAGAACGCCGACGGGATCTGGCAGTAGCTGGTCGCAGGCTTTGCTGCCACCTGCTTGTGCCCCGCTTTGCCGGTGCCAGCGTGCCTACTCGATGGCGGGTGCCGGTCTGATACGCGCGCGGCCCCCCGGCAAGCAGGAACGGCGAAAGCGGCGAGATCAGTCAGCCAGCAGAAGGTCCAGAGCGGCGTGCACCCGCTCCGGCGGGATCGAGACATCCCGCAGCACACCCGTCATGGGGCGGTGCTCGGCGGCGGCGATCTCGTCGGCCGTGCCGGCGACCAGGTAGCGGTAGGACGCGTCCGGAATCGACTGGGTGATCGCCCAGTAGCACGGGTTGACGTAGTCGGGCGCGAACAGCTCGAGCACGCGCACACCCGGTCGCGCGAAGACCAGGTTGGCCAGCGCGGCACCGTGCGGCGCCACGACCACCTCGGCCGCGGCGAAGGCGTCGATCTGCTCCTGCACCGAGACCGTCCCGGGATCCAGGCGCGCGAAGCCGCGCGCCTCGAGCGCGGTCCAGAGGTCCGGCTCCTCGACGTAGCGGCGGGTGTTGGGCGTGGCGCCGCGGGTGACGTAGAGACCGCGGGCCCGCCCGCCGAGGTCGGGTGAGGCCGGCAGGAGGGTGCGCAGCCAGTTGACGACCCACTGCGGGGCCATCAGGTCCTGGTTGGGCGTCGACGGGACGAGCAGCCGGTCGGGCGCGAGGCAGGCGTGCTTCTCGACCTCCACGACGGGGAGCGAGTCGAGGCCGACCAGGGCGAGCAGCTGCCGCTGGTACGACGCGCGCGTGCTCAGGTAGACCGCGTCCACCTCGGTGCCGGGGCAGGCCTCCTGGAAGATGCCCCAGCGCGGCAGCAGGTCGGTGAGGAAGTGGTAGTAGTTCGTCGACGTGCCCCGGGTCGCCAGCGACAGCAGCGTGCCCGGGACGGCAGTCGGCGCGGGCAGCCGGGGGCGCAGGAACAAGGGATGCTCGCGCCACCCCGAGATGCCGAAGTAGCCACTGGTCTCGTAGTCCAGGACGCCACCCGGTGCGATCGTCGCGGCGTAGTCGCCGACCAGCAGCCCGCCCCGCACGTCGAGGACGTAGCGCGCCGAGACGCGACGCCGCAGCCACGGCTCGAAGGCCGCGTGCCCAGCCGGTTCGCCCACCGGCATCGTCCGCACCAGCACCTCGGCCGGCCCGCCGGTGTGCACGACGACGTGCGTCGGGTCGAGGGCGGCGAGGTCGGCCGATCGATCGGTGGCCTGCCTCGGCAGCGCGCGATCACCGGCCAGGCGTGACGTACGCCGGAACACCACGCCCAGCAGCCAGGTGGCCAGCCGGTGCAGCCGCTTGGCCACGGGCCAGATCGGCTGGAGCTGCCGTGGCAACCTGCTCACCGGCCGCCGCCGACCAGCCGCTCGAGCAGGCTCCGGGTCTCCCGCACGGTTCGCTCCCAGGTGAACGACGCCGCGTGGGCGGCGGCGGCCTCGAGCCGCTCCGGACCGAGAGCCATCGCCCGGCGTACGGCGTCGGCGAGCGCGTCCGGTGACAAGTCGGATGCGATGACGGCGTGGCCGGCGGCCACCTCCGCGGTACCGGGATCCGGCCCGAGGACGACCGGCTTGCCCAGCGCCATCCCCTCCACCACCGGCAGCCCGAAGCCCTCGAGGTCCGAGGGGAAGACCACCAGCTCCGCCCGCCCGAAGGCGGCATGGAACTCCGGTTCCGGCAGGTAGGGCGCCAGCTCGACCCAGGGAGCCAGGCCCAGCGAGGCGACCTGCGCGGCCATCGCCGTTCGCGCTTCGCCGGACAGGCCGGTGACCAGCAGATGTGGCGGGTCACCGTCGCGGGCCAGCAGTGCCCAGGCGTCGACCACGAGCCGGGGGTTCTTGTTGGTGTGGTGTCCGAACGCGATCGCGGGGCCGGACCGCTCGGGGGCCGGCCAGGTGTGCGCGTGGTCGGCGCCATGGTGGGCGACCACGGCCGGCTTCGAGGTCGTCGCGGGGTGCAGGCGGTGCAGGTCGTCGAGCGTGCGCTGCGACACCGCGACGAAGCCGTCGGCCACGGCGTACGCACGGCCGTACGCGGCCCAGCGCAGCGCCCGTCGCCCGCGGCTGAACTGCTCGGACCGGAGCTCGTGCCGCAGGTCGTGGACCACCACCGCGACCGGGACGCCGGGGCGCCGCAACGTGGTCGTCGGGTTGGTCGCCAGGACGGCGTCGGCCCTGTGTGCGCGGGCCAGGCGGGGCAGCTCGCGGGTCTGCGCGAGCGGCCGGCCGACGACTGCCGGGCCACGCACCCGCAGCTCGTGCCGCTGGTGGCCAGCGGTCTCGACCCCCGCGCTCGGCGGCACCACGACCAGCAGCTCGTCGTCGGGGAAGGCCGTGGCCCAGGCCGGCAGCAGGTGCTCGACGTAGGTCCGGATACCGCCGAGCTCCGCGCTGGCGGCATCGACGACGACCCTCACCCGGCCGGCGACTTCTGGACGAAGATCATCAGCGTCGGGCGCAGCCGCGGCGGCGTCACCCGGTCGACCCCCGCGGCGAGGCGCCACAGCGTGGCGGAGCGGCCGAAGTACGTCGGCTCGCTGGCGTGCCCGTAGACGTGCACGCCGTGCCCCGCGAAGAGCCGGCGCAGGTCCTTGCGGGTGTTCATCGAGTAGCGGACCGGGAAGACGTCCTCGGCCTTGCGGCCCGGCTGCAGCTTGTCGAGCACTCGCACGTGCAGCGAGTTGGGCACCGCCCGCGCGCCGACGCCGATGATCCCCCACTTGTTGGGGGTGCGGGCGGCCAGCCAGCCGCCCGGCTTGAGCAGCCGCATCAGCTCCGCGGCGACGTCCGGCGCGTGCTCGGCGTCGATGTGCTCGAGCACGTGGTCGGCGATCACCAGGTCGAAGGTGCCGTCGTCGTAGGGCAGCGGCTCGCCCGGGGCCACGACCCGGGCCTCGTCGAGCGCCGGGTTGGTGAGCACCGCCTCGTCGACGTCGGTGCCGACCACCCGCGCCACCCGGCCGCGCAGCATCCGCAGGCGACGCGAGATCTCCGGCATCGGGTCGACCGCCCAGTGCCCGCGGCCGGCGCCGAAGTCGAGCACCTGGCTGTGGGGGCCGACCAAGGCGTTGACCCGGGTGTAGAACTCGACCTGCCCGTCGAGCTGGGTGTAGCCGCCGACCGCGGCCTCGGGGTAGAGCCGGGCCAGCGTCTCGTTGGGGCGGAACTCCTGCTCGTTCATGCCTTCAGCAGGCGGGTCATCTGCTCGATGTCCGCGTCGACCATCAGCTCGGCGAGCCGGTCGGCGTTCGTCTCGGCCTTCCAGCCGAGCACCTCGCGAGCCTTCGAGGCGTCGCCGATCAGGGCGTCGACCTCGGTGGGCCGCTCGTACTGCTGGTCGTAGGTGACGTACTGCTCCCAGTCCAGGCCGGCGTGCGCGAACGCCGCCTGGACGAACTGCCGGACGGTGCGGCCTTCGCCCGTGGCGAGGACGTAGTCGTCGGGCTCGTCGTGCTGAAGCATCCGCCACATGCCCTCGACGTACTCCGGCGCGTAGCCCCAGTCGCGGACGGCGTCGAGGTTGCCGAGGTGGAGCGAGTCGCGCGCGCCGAGCACGATGGCGGCGACGCCCAGGGTGATCTTGCGGGTCACGAAGCTCTCGCCGCGGCGCGGTGACTCGTGGTTGAACAGGATCCCGGAGACGGCGAACAGGTCGTAGGCCTCGCGGTAGTTGACCGTGACCCAGTGGGCGTAGAGCTTCGCTGCGCCGTACGGCGAGCGCGGGTAGAACGCGGTCCGTTCGTGCTGCGGCGGCGGGGTGGCGCCGAACATCTCCGAGGTGGACGCCTGGTAGTAGCGGCAGTCGATCCCGGCGGCGCGGATCGCCTCGAGCAGCCGCAGCGCGCCGGTGCCGTCGGTGGAGGCGGTGTACTCCGGCATCTCGAAGGACACCTTGACGTGGCTCTGCGCCCCCAGGTTGTAGACCTCGTGCGGCTCGATCTCGTGGATCAGGTTGACCAGGCTGACCCCATCGGTCAGGTCGCCGTAGTGGAGGTGCAGGTCGGGGCTGTCGAGATGGTCGATCCGGCCCCGGTTGATGGTGGACGCGCGCCGGACCAGGCCGTGCACCTCATAGCCCTTCCCGAGCAGCAGCTCGGTCAGGTATGAGCCGTCCTGGCCCGTGATCCCGGTGATGAAGGCGCGCTTGGCCACGCTGTGAGGCTCCGTCCTGAATGTCGGCGGTCGTGAGGATATGCCGTGCCCGCCCGTGGGCAGCGCGTATCCATCAACGAGCGGGCCGGACCCGGGCACAAGTGGTCTGGACCGGCTGTCGGGTGCCGGCAGGGAGTTGAGCGGGGCCACATAACCGCATCGGGACGGGCTCGTTGCCCCATCTGATCGCATCCCCCACCCCCGCGGGGAACGACCAGGAGCCGTGCGCACCGCGTCGCGAGCGATCGCTGAGCTCGAGGGAGACGAGCGTGGGCAAGCCAGTGGACGTCCTGGTCGCCGGCGGAGGCGGCTTCATCGGTGGCCACCTGGTGTCGAACCTTCTCGGTCAGGGCCTGAGCGTGCGCTCGGTCGACGTGAAGCCGCCGTCGGAGTGGTACCAGGTGCATCGCGACGCCGAGAACGTCGTGGCCGACCTGTCGCTGCTCGAGCACGCGATGGCCCAGACCGAGGGCGCCCGCGAGGTCTACATGCTCGCGGCCGACATGGGCGGCATGGGCTTCATCGAGAACAACAAGGCGCTGTGCATGCTCACCGTGCTGACCAGCACCCACATGCTCCAGGCCGCCCGCGAGCACGGCGTCGAGCGCTACTTCTACTCCTCCTCGGCGTGCGTCTACGCCGCCGACAAGCAGACCGACACCGACATCACGGCGCTCAAGGAGTCCGACGCCTACCCGGCCATGCCGGAGGACGGCTACGGCTGGGAGAAGCTGTTCACCGAGCGGATGTGCCGACACTTCCTGGAGGACTTCGGGCTCCAGACGCGGGTCGCGCGCTACCACAACGTCTACGGCCCCCACGGCACCTGGACCGGTGGCCGCGAGAAGGCGCCGGCGGCGATCTGCCGCAAGGTCGCGACCGCCGCGATCACGGGTGAGCACACCATCCCGATCTGGGGCGACGGCGAGCAGACCCGCAGCTTCATGTACGTCGACGACTGCCTGCAGGGCAGCCAGCTGATCCTGCGCGGCGACAGTCCCGAGCCGGTCAACCTCGGCAGCTCCGAGCTGGTCTCGATCAACGGCCTCGTCGACATCGTGGAGGACATCGCCGGTATCCGTTGCGAGCGCAACTACGAGCTCGACGCGCCGCAGGGGGTGCGCGGCCGCAACAGCGACAACACCCAGATCCTCGAGACCTACGGCTGGGAGCCGTCGATCAGCCTGGTCGACGGACTCGAGAAGACCTACCGGTGGGTCTTCGACCAGGTGAAGCTCTCCCTCGGCTGAGAGGCTCCCATGCGCATCCTCGTCCACGACTACAGCGGCCACCCCTTCCAGGTGGAGCTCAGCGGTGAGCTCGCCCGGCGGGGCCACGTGGTGGTCCACTCCTGGTGTGAGGCCTACGTCTCCGGGAAGGGCAACCTCCAGGCCCCCGACTCGGGTGTCGAGTTCGTCCCCATCGGCTCCGGCGAGGTCGTCGAGAAGCTGAACTTCAAACGCCGCCTGGTCCAGGAGGTGCGCTTCGGCTGGCAGCTGGTCCGCCAGGTGCGCTCCCGCCGGCCCGAGGTCGTGGTCGTGGCCAACACGCCGGTGCCCAGCATGGTCATCCTGGCGGCGTACCTGCGGCTGGTCGCGATCCCCATGGTGCTCTGGCACCAGGACGTCCAGGGGATCGCGATCCGTTCCTTCGCCGGCGAGAAGCTCGGCAACGCCTTCCGGGTCGTCGCCTCGGTGATCGAGCGCGGGGAGCGGTGGGTGGCCCGCAGCTCCGCGGCCGTGGTCGTCATCGCGGAGTCGTTCGTGGACGTGCACCGGCGCTGGGGCACCTCCGACAAGACCACCGTGATCCCCAACTGGGCGCCGCTCGGCGAGATCGTCCCGACCCGCCGCGACAACCGCTGGGCCGTCGAGCACGGGGTCGCCTGGCAGCCCAACCTGGTCTACTCCGGGACCCTCGGCCTCAAGCACCGCCCCGAGCTGCTCGTCGGGCTGGCGCGGCGGGTCCGCGATGCCGGCGTGCCGGTGCATCTCACCGTCGTCAACGAGGGTCCTGCCGTGGAGCTGCTCCGCGAGGAGGCCGCACGCCAGGACGTGCCGATCACCCTGCTGCCGTTCCAGCCCTACGAACGGCTCCCCGAGGTCCTCGGCAGCGGCGACGTGCTCGTGGTGCTCCTCGACAAGTCGGCGGGTGCGTTCTCGGTGCCGTCCAAGACGCTGTCGTACCTGTGCGCCGGCCGGCCGGTCCTCGGCCTGATGCCCGAGGAGAACCTCGCCGCCCAGCTGATCGCCGAGGCCGACGGGTGCGTCCTGCCACCCGCCGAGGACGCACTGGACGACGCGGCCACCTGGGTCACCAGCGTGCTGCGCAGCACCGTGCGGCGCCGCCGGTTGGGGCTCAAGGCCCGAGAGCTGGCCGAGCGGGAGTTCGCGCTCGACGGGTGCGCCACCCGGTTCGAGGAGATCTTCACGCGCGTGGCACCGGACGCCACGACGCTCGACATGCGCCGTGACGACCTGGCCGTTCTCGAATCGCGAGACAGTCGTCCATATTCTGAGAAGCGCGCTTCGTAGCGATCCGCGCCACCCCCTACTCTCGAAGGGTGTCCACGACCTGGCTGACGAAGCGGCGCGCGGTTGACCACTGCCGCATGCGCTCGTCCCTGTGTCGCCTCTCCTGACGACACCGCCCCCGGCCCGTTCGGGCTGACCCACCCGCGGTGTCGTCGTGCGCCGGGCCTGTTGCCCCGTCCCCACGACCGAGGAGAGCCATGACCACCACCGTCCCGCAGCCAGGCACGACGACGGACCGCGCCGGCGCCGGCATCGACCCGCGCGGCCCCCAGTTCACCGCCGCCATCACGGCGGTGGTGCTGGTCGCCATCCTGCTGCTGCCGACCCCCTGGGCAGCGGTGCTGACCGGGGTGCAGGCCTTGCTGTTCGCCACCGGGGTGACCCGGGGCGTGCAGCACACCCCGCACGCGTGGCTGTTCCGCACCCTCGTGCGGCCGCGGCTCGCAGCGCCCCGGGAGCTCGAGGACCCGGCGCCGCCCCGGTTCGCCCAGGGCGTCGGTCTCGGGTTCACCCTCGTGGCCCTGGTGGCGTACGTCGCCGGCGCCACGCTTCTCGGCCAGGTCGCGATCGGGTTCGCCCTGGCCGCGGCGCTGCTCAACGCGGTCTTCCGGTTCTGCCTGGGCTGCGAGCTCTACCTGCTCATCAAACGGTTCCAACCACACGGCTGACGTGCGAGGCCGTCCGCGGCCGAGCCTCGAAGCCACCCCACCCGTCATCTGAACGACACAACGAAGACAAGGAACAAGACATGACTCGCGAGAGCTCGCTCGTCACCGCCCAGTGGGTGGAGGAGCACCTGGACGACCCGAAGGTCGTGCTGATCGAGGTGGACGAGGACACCACCGCCTACGACAAGGGCCACATCAAGGGCGCCATCAAGCTCGACTGGACCACCGACCTGCAGGACCAGGTGCGCCGCGACTTCGTCAACAAAGCGCAGTTCGAGGCCCTGCTGTCGGGCCGGGGCGTGGCCAACGACGACACCGTCGTGCTCTACGGCGGCAACAACAACTGGTTCGCGGCCTACGCCTACTGGTACTTCAAGCTCTACGGCCACGAGGACGTCAAGCTGCTCGACGGCGGCCGCAAGAAGTGGGAGCTCGACTCGCGTGAGCTCACCGACGAGAAGCCGACGCGCGAGCAGACCTCCTACACCGCGCAGGAGCAGGACTCCTCGATCCGGGCGTTCCGCGACGAGGTCGTCGCCGCCATCGGCACCCAGAACCTGGTCGACGTGCGCAGCCCCGACGAGTACGCCGGCCGCCTGCTCGCCCCCGCGCACCTGCCGCAGGAGCAGGCGCAGCGCGCGGGCCACATCCCGACGGCGGCGAGCGTGCCGTGGAGCAAGGCCGCCAACGACGACGGGACCTTCAAGTCCGACGACGAGCTGCGCGAGATCTACACCGAGGCCGGCGTGGACTGGGACAAGGACACCATCGCCTACTGCCGCATCGGCGAGCGCTCCTCGCACACCTGGTTCGTGCTCAAGGAGCTGCTCGGCCAGGACCACGTGAAGAACTACGACGGCTCGTGGACCGAGTACGGCTCCCTGGTCGGCGTCCCGGTGGCGCTGGGTGACGAGAGGGGCGAAGCCTGATGTGCGGCGCGACCGAGGGCGGGCTGTCGCTCGACGGCGTCAACGTCGCCAAGGAGGCGGTCATCCAGGGACAGGTCCTGCGCGGCGACCAGCCGGTGGGCAACGCCTACGTGCGGCTGCTCGATCGCACCGGCGAGTTCACCGCCGAGGTCCCCACCTCGGCTACCGGCCACTTCCGCTTCTTCGCCGGCGAGGGTGACTGGACGCTGCGCACGCTGGCCCCGCAGGCCGAGCCGGTCGACAACCAGGTGCACGCCCAGGTGGGCTCGGTCGCCGAGGTGACGGTCACGATCTGAGCGGGTCGGACGCGACGAACCGGCGCGCCCCTGTCCATACCGGGCAGGGGCGCCCGGCGTCTGGAGTAGTAGAACTGTCTGTGGGCGTGGTGCGTGACCTCGCCCTTGGGGGTGAGGTCGTGCTCGGGGGTGATGGCTACCGTCGCACCGACATGGCTGAGCAGGGACGCCGCTGGCGAGCGTGGCGGCAGCCGGGGGCGTGGTCCCTGACTGGCTACCCGGGTCCCGGCCGGGTCGATCCCGGTGCCGTCGACGCGGGCGACTCGTTGCGCGTCGTACTCGTTGACGACTCGGTCGAGGTACGCGCGCTGGTGCGCACCCAGCTCCGGCTCTCCGGCACCGCGGTCGTGGAGGGCGAAGGCGCCGACGGCCTCGACGCGGTCGACCTCGCCAAGCGGCTGCGGCCCGACGCGATGCTGCTCGACATCTCGATGCCGGGTGTGGACGGCCTGGAGGCGCTGCCCCAGGTGCTCGCGGCCTCGCCGCAGACGCGGGTGGTCATGTTCAGCGGCTTCGACGAGGAGCCGCTGGCCCTGCGGGCGCTCGAGCTGGGCGCGACGTCGTACCTCACCAAGACCGCGTCGCTCGACGCGGTGGTCGCCGAGCTGGTGGGCCGGCCCGTGGCCGACGAGGGCTCGGCGACCATCGTCGATGGTGAGGCGTCGGAGGAGGTCGAGGGCGAGGACGCGCTCGACGACCAGGTCGAGCGGTTCCGCAACGTGTTCGACGACGCCGCGATCGGGATGGCGATCATGACCCTCCAGGGCAGCATCGTCCGGGCCAACCGCGCCCTCAGCCACATGCTGGACCTGCGCGACGCCGATCTTCTCGGCAGCTCCTACGGCGAGGTGATGGGCGACAGCGCCAGCGTGGCGGACGCGACGGCTGCGATCGTCGAGAAGGGCGCCGACGTGGTGAGCCTCGAGCACCCCGACGGCGGCTCGCGGCACCTGCGGAGCACCATCACGGTGGTGCGGGACAAGGCGGGGCAGCCGCTCTACCTCTACGCGCAGTGCCAGGACGTCACCGCACAGCGCAACGCCGAGCTGGCGCTGCGCCGCAGCGAGCAGCGGTTCCGGCTGATGGTCGACGTGGTCCGCGAGTACGCCATCTTCATGCTCGACACCGAGGGCCACATCACGAGCTGGAACCGCGGTGCCCAGCGCAGCAACGGCTGGACGGCCGACGAGATCATCGGCAAGCACTTCCGGGTCTTCTACCCACCCGAGCAGCAGCAGGCCGGGCACCCGGAGCACGAGCTCGAGATCGCATCCCGCGAGGGGGTCTACCAGGAGGAGGGCTGGCGGGTCCGCAAGGACGGCACCCGCTTCTGGGCGAACGTCACGATCACCAAGATCACCGACGACGAGGGGCAGCACGTCGGCTTCGCCAAGGTGACCCGCGACCACACCGAGCGCATGCAGATGCTCGAGCAGCAGGGTCAGTACGCCAACGCGCTGGCCGAGGCCAACACCCGGCTGGAGCAGGCCAACAGCGAGCTGGCGGCCAGCGCCGAGGAGCAGTCCCGCTTCCTCGCCCTGACGGCGCACGAGCTGCGCTCGCCCGTCAGCGTGCTCAGCAAGTCGGGCCGGATGCTGGCCGAGCACTGGGAGCAGCTCGACGACGCAGAGCGCAGAGCGCTGCTCGCGGGGATGCAGAGCTCCGCCGGGCGGCTCGAACGGCTCCTCGGCGACCTGCTCACGACGTCCCGGCTGCAGGCGGCGACCCTCGACCTCGACCTGCGCCCGCAGGATCTCGCCGAGGCTCTGGCGCCCGCGCTCGACCGGCTCCGCCTGGCCCACCCCGACCTGAGGATCCACAACGAGGTGCCGACCGGGTTGCGGGTGCTGGTCGACCTGGACCGCCTCGCCCAGATCCTCGACAACCTGGTCGCGAACTCCGCCGCCCACGGGCAGAGCCCCATCTGCATCGCCGCCGACGGCCTCGACGACGCGGTGGTCCTGTCCGTCACCGACGCCGGCTCCGGTGTGGCACCGGAGCTGCAGGACCGGCTCTTCGAGCGGTTCGCCACCCGTGGCGGCCACGGCACCGGCCTGGGGCTGCACATCGTCCGCGAGCTGGCGCGGGCCCTCGGCGGCGACGCGTCGTACCGACCCGACGACAACGCGTTCGTGGTGCGGCTGCGCCGGGCGACGGCGGACGGGTGAGCGTCCGGGTCCTGCTCGTCGACGACGTCGCGGATGTGCGGCGGCTGGTCAGGTTCGCGCTGCGGTTCCACGGCGGCTTCGATGTCGTCGGTGAGGCGCGCGGCGGCATCCAGGCGATCGAGCTGGCGGCCGAGCTCCGACCAGACGTCGTCCTGCTGGACCTCGGCCTGCCCGACCTTGCCGGCCGCGAGGTGCTCACCCGGTTGCGCGAGGTCGTGCCGGGCGCCCAGGTCGTGGTCTTCACCGGCGGAGACGACAAGGACCGGGCCTACTACGAGCAGCACACGGCCGGCTACGTCCTCAAGAGCGCTGACCTGGACTATCTGGTGGAGCTCCTCGACGACATCGGCAGGAGCGCCGTACGCAGCGAGGTCGCTCGGTTCGACCCCGACGTGAGCAGTGTGCCGCTGGCCCGCGAGTTCGTGCGCCGCTGGGTGCAGGAGGCGGGCGCCGGCCACCTCGTCGACGAGTCGGCCCTGATCGTGACCGAGCTGGCCACCAACGCCGTCCTGCACGCCGCCTCGCCCTACGAGGTGCGGCTCAGCCAGGCCGACGGCGTCATCCGCATCGAGGTCGCGGACGGCGACCCGGGCACGCCGGAGCCCCAGCCCTTCAGCGCCGAGGCGGAGTCCGGCCGGGGGATGGTGCTGGTCTCGGCCCTCTCGGCTTCCTGGGGCGTCGAGGACCTGCCGCGCGGGAAGGTGACCTGGGCCGAGGTGCGTCCGGACTGACATCGGCCGCCGGCAGCTGGTCCAGACCAGTTGTGGCCACCGGTGTGGCAGCGTTACGAGCCACCCCTTCCGTCGTCCACTGGGCGCAGCCACACACGACTGCTGGGGGGCATCGGAGTGCTGAGTCATGCGCAGGCGAGCGAGGTCGCCAAACGGTTCAACCCGAGCGCCGGGCAGGTGCTGTGGTTCTCCGACGACGGGTCACTGCTCAGCAGTGATGAGACGCAGCGGGCGGTGGCCGAGCAGAAGGGCGAGATCTACGCCTGCCGGAGGCCACGGGCCGGGGGGCCGGTCGAGGTGGCGCGGGTCAGCCCCGCCGAGCTCGAGGAGCAGTCCGACCCTCCGTTCGGCGCGCCCTGGTGACGGTGCCCCCGGGGTAGCGGGGCCGGTCAGCCGGCCGAGTCGAGCAGCACGGTGACCGGGCCGTCGTTCACCGACTCGACGCGCATGTCCGCGCCGAACAGCCCGCGCTCGACGTGCGCGCCCAGCCGCTCGAGCTCGGCACAGACCGCCTGGTAGAGCGGCTCCGAGACCGGTCCGGGCGCGGCCGCCTGCCAGGTGGGACGCCGGCCCTTGCGGGCGTCGCCGTACAGGGTGAACTGGCTGACCACCAGGATCGGCGCGTCCACGTCGGAGGCCGACCGCTCATCGCGCAGCAGCCGCAGCTCCCAGAGCTTGCGCGCCAGCCACGCCACCTCGCTCGCCCCGTCCGCGTGGGTGATGCCGACGTAGACCAGCAGGCCGGGCTCGGTGATCGACCCGACGACCTCGCCGTCGACCGCGACCGATGCGCTCAGGACTCGCTGCACGACCGCTCTCATGCGGACCAGCATCACAGCCCGGTCAGGGCGCCCCCTGCGTCGAGGGGCGGTTTCACCGGGTACGCGGTGAAACTGGCCCTGACCGGATGGAGTTCCACCCTGGAAGGGCCAGTTTCTTGACGTCAGGCCCACCGAGGGCCTCGCAACCCCGTGCGTGCAACCCCCGTCCGGGAGTCGTCCACATATCTATCGGGTCGCCGGTGTGTGCACAGGGGGGCGACAGCACCCGGCGGAATGTCCGCCGCGTTGGTGAGTCTCGGCGCATGGTTGCTGAGCTCAGCCAGCTCTACGAGGTCGTCGCTGACTGGCCTGGCGGACTGGTCGTCCGGCTTGTCATCGATCTGGCGACCGGCAAGTCCGAGTCCGTCGGAGAGACCCTGAGCTATCTGCTCTTCCGCAACCAGCGCGTTCCGCGTCCACAGCAGCAGTACGAGATCTTCCACCCTGACGGGAGGCTCGCGGCCCGCACCGACTGGGCCTGGCCAGAGCTCGGCGTATTCGGCGAGTTCGATGGCACGGTGAAGTACCACCGCTTCCGCCGCCCAGACGAGACCATCGAACAGGCCGTCCTGCGGGAGAAGCGACGCGAAGAGATGATCGTCGAGCTGACCGGCTGGCCGTGCATCCGGCTGATCTGGGCGGACCTGTTCGTCCCGGCCGTGACCGCGCAGCGCATCCGCAACGTCCTGTCTCGCGCGGCGGCCTGACGCGTTCCTGCCCCGACGAAACTGGCCCTTCCTGGCTGGAACTCCATGCGGGAAGGGCCAGTTTCACCGGGTACCCGGTGAAACTGCCGCCAAGTGCGGTGCTAGCGGCGCCGCAGCCAGACTGTGCCCTGCCGCGGGCCGGCAGGCTCGTGTGCCACCTCGTGCAGGCCGGCGTCGGCGAGGAACGCCGCGAGCTCGGCCCAGGAGTGGCCCGGGACGTCGTGGTACTCCATCACCAGGGTGCGGACGCCCGACCAGTCCTCGGGCCTGCTGCCCAGCACGATGGCGTACTCCGCGCCCTCGGTGTCGAGCTTGACCAGGTCGACCCGCCCGCCGGCGTCGGCGACCACGCCGGCGAAGCTGCGGCACGGGACCGTCACGAGGCTGCCCTGGGTCGCGGTGAGCCCGTTGAGCGCGCTGGCGTGCACGTTGTCGGCGAGCTCGAGGGTGCCCTCGTGGTCGGAGACGGCGACGGCGTACGCCGTCACCCGGCTCGCCAGGGCGTTGTCCTGGACGTTGCGCTCGAGCCACCGCGCAGTCGAGGGGGACGCCTCGTAGGAGTGCACGGTCGCCTCGGGCAACCGCTGCGCCACGAGGAGTGAGAAGCAGCCGATCTGGGCGCCGATGTCGAGCACCACCGGCCGCGCCGGCAGCCCGGCGACGAGCTCGTCCATCCGGTAGGCGTCCTCGGCGAACACCTCGTAGACCGGAACCCGCGCCCCGGCATGGTTGGGGCAGGCGATCATGAGGCCACCGCGGGTGCGGAACCGCAGCTCGGGGCGGCGCCAGGGCGTCAGGGACGAGCCGAGGCCGGCCAGGACTCCGGGACCGTTGGCGAAGGCGAAGGTCTGCCGGACCCGCCGGGCCGCCAGGGCGGGGGAGCGGCTCACCGGACCGCTCCGACCGGGTGGGCGCCGCGACGGCTGGCCATGTGGTCCCTCTCTTCGCTGTGTCCGTCACCGGGGTCGTCGCCGAGATCGTCGTCCGGCGGGTCGTCAGGACGGTCGACCGCGGCCACCACCGCGAGCGCGATCCCCATCCACACGAAACGGTCCCAGATGCTGTTGGTGAGCATGCACATCGCGGCATAGCCGAGCGGCGCGTAGCCCAGGCGCCGCAGTGGCCCGGTGCCGAACAGCGGCAGGACGCCGCTCGCGAAGACCAGCAGGTGGAAGGCAAGCCCCACGACGCCGATGCCGATGGCGATCTCGAGGTAGACGTTGTGTGCGTCGTAGGACGTCGCGTCGAAGCCGCCACCGAGGATCGGGTGCTGGAGGAACCTGCTCCACCCGGTCTGCAGGGCCGCGGTGCGCTGGCTGTCGGAGACGGTGGTCGTCGAGTCGCCCTGGAGCCGGGAGAACGCCGAGCCGCTGCTGGTCGTGCCGAGCAGCGCGTTGCCCACCAGCACCATCCCCAGCCCGCCGGCGACGATCAGGTAGCCGGAGAGCAGCGATCGCTCCAGCAGCGGGTAGAGCACGACCAGCATGATGAGGACCAGGACGGCCGCGCGGCTGCCCGACAGGCTGACCGACCCGACCGTCACCAGCCCTGCCGCCCACACCACCCAGCGCCACGGTCGCGGCGTCCGGTGGTAGAGGTGGATCAGCAGCCCCGCCGTGACGGTCGCGGCGATCCCGAAGAAGTTGTAGTGCGTGGTGAGCCCGTCGAACCGCCCCGTCACCTCGTCCTTCCCCGTCGCCAGCGCGTAGCCGGTGCTGACCACGTGCCCGGCGACGTAGCACCAGGCGAGCGCGTCGATCAGTCGGCGGCTCGGGGCCCAGGCCAGGAAGAACAGCGGCAGGGCGACGGTCGCGGCGGGCAGGCGTACGCCGTAGAGCAGGTCGGTGCCGGGCGTGGCGCTCGTCAGGGCGGCGACGAAGACCATCACGGTCACCCCGACCGAGCCGATCAGCCAGCCCGTGGGGTAGCGGCTGCGCCGGCGCAGCAAGGTCGGCAGCAGCAGCCCGGCGCCCACCACCAGGAACAGGTCGGAGAAGGTGACGAAGTCGGCGGTGGGGATGGGACGGACGGCGTTCTGCGGCGCGGTGAACATCGCGAGCAGCACGAACCCGGTGCCGAGCAGCTCAGGCCCGAGCACGACGACGAGCATGAGGACCACGGCGCACGCCAGCGCGAGGGCGGCACCGATCATCCCCGTGGTCGAGAGCGCCACGAGTGCGGCCAGGAGCACGACCGTCGTGGCGCTGAGGACCACGCGGCCGAGCCGTCCGGGGGCGGTCACTTCTTCCGGGCCCCTCCCCCGGGAGGGTCCTCGTAGTAGTAGTAGTAATACGAGTGGGCCGCCCGGCGCGGGATCATGTTGATCACGACGCCGAAGACCCGGGCGCCGACGTTGTCGAGCCGGCCGACGGCCTGGCGCAGCTGGTCGCGGGAGGTCTTGCCGTGGCGGGTGACGACGATCGCACCGTCGGTCGCGGTCGCGATGACCGCGGCATCGGCGACGGGCAGCAGTGGCGGGGCGTCGACGATCACCATGTCGAAGTCGTCGCGAAGCCGCTTGAGCAGGTCGTGGGTCACCCGCGACTGCAGGATCTCGGTCGGGTTCGGCGGCTTCGGTCCACTGGCCAGGAAGTGCAGCCCGCTCTCCTGGTGCACCTGGATCGCGTCCTCGAGCCCGGCGCTGCCCACCAGCACGCTGGTCAGGCCGACGGCGCCGTCGAGGTCGAGGAGGCTGGCCACTCGCGGCCGGCGCAGGTCGCCGTCGACCAGCAGCACCTTGCGGCCGGCCTGGGCCAGCGCCACCGCGAGGTTCGCCGAGGTGACGGTCTTGCCCTCGCCGGGGACGGCGCTGGTGATGACGAGGCTGCGCGGCTGCTGCTCCAGGTCGAGGAACTGCAGGTTGGTCCGCAGCAGCCGGAACGCCTCGGTGCGTGGCGCGAACGCCCCGAGGTCGGTCAGCAGCGGGCTCTTCTTCATCTGGCCGTCGAACCCGACGCTGGCCAGCACCGGCGCGTTGCTGACCTCCTCCACGTGCTCGAGGGTGCTCACCGACCGGTCCAGGACGTCGCGTGCGACCGCCAGACCGATGCCGAGCATCAGGCCGATCAGTCCGGCCACCACGAGGTCGAGCGCCGTGCGGGGCGTGACCGGGGTCGACTGGTGGTCGGCCGGGTCGGTGACCCGCGCGATGATCTGGGAGCTGGTCGTGCCGGTGGGTGTCTCGACCTCCGCCAGGTAGTCCGCGAGGTCCTCGGAGAGGGTCGCGTTGATGGTCTGGGCCACCGCCGGGTCGCGGTCGGTCACCGTCAGCCTGATCTGGGAGGTGCTGGGCACCACCTCGGAGTCGATCTTGGCGGCCAGCGAGCTCACGCTCAGGTCGAGCCCCAGCTCGGAGATGACGCCGTCGAGGAGGTCACCGCTCGTGGCCAGGTCGGCGTAGGTCTCCATCCGCGTCGAGATCGCGTAGGTCGCGGCGTAGTTGTCTGAGGCGTCGCGCATGTTGGCGGAGATGAAGATCGTCGCGCTCGACTGGTACTGCTTGGTCGCCGTGAACGCGTACGCCGCACTGGCGCCGACGGCGATGACGAACAGGAGCGCGATCGTCATCCACCTGCGGCGGAGCACCTGGATGATCTGCTTGAAGTCCACGGGGCGGGGATCTCTTCCGATGGGGATGCGTGTCACGTGGACAACGACGCGCCGGCCGAATTGGCACGTCCGAACAGACGAAATAACACGTCTGGCACCATGCGGGTCATGTCCGACCCGCTGTTGATCACCGTGGCCCCCACCGGTGCCGAGACGTCCAAGGACGACTGCCCCCAGCTCCCGACCAGGCTCGAGGAGCTGGTGGCCACCGCCCGGGAGTGCGAGGCGGCCGGCGCGGCGATGATCCACGTGCACATCCGCGACGACGAGCACCGGCCGACGCTGGACCTCGCGCGGCTCAAGGACACGGTGGCCGCGCTGCGGGAGGCCACCGACCTGATCGTGCAGCTCTCCACCGGCGGCTCGGTGCACGACCCCCTCGACCAACGGCTCAAGGTGCTGGACGCAGCGCCGGACTCCTGCAGCCTGACGATGGGCACCACGAACTTCGGTGACGACGTGTTCTCCAACCCGTGGCCGTTCATCACCGAGCTCTACCAGCTGAGCCAGGAGCGTCAGGTGGTGCCCGAGTTCGAGCTGTTCGACCTGGGGCACGTGGCCGCGCTGCGCCGGCTGCTGGACCGCTACGGCCCGCCGTACGGCGGCCGGGTGCACGTCGACTTCGTGATGGGCGTCCCCGGCGGCATGCCCGGCACCGCGGCCGCGCTCGTCGCCGGGGTGGCTGCCCTCCCGGAGGCCGTGACGTCGTGGTCGGCGACCGGCATCGGCCGGACGACGCTCAGCGTCATGCTCGCCTCGCTGGCCCAGGGCGGGCACCTGCGCGTCGGCATGGAGGACGTCCTGACGATCAGCAAGGGCGTGCCGGTCGAGTCCAACCGCCAGCTCGTCGACCGAGCCGTCGAGATCGGGCACCTGGCCCAGCGCACGCCAATGACGACCGCCGAGGCTCGGGACCTGATCGGGGTCAAGGCCGTCTGAGTCCTGCGCGCGCGCCTCGGTGGCCGAGGAAGGCGCGCAGCGCCTGTCGCGAGGCCTCGCAACCTGGTGCTGGGACGGTTCCGGTTCAGAGTGACCTCGTGACGTCGCTGCTAGCGCACTTGGCCCGGCGGTGGGAGCTGGTCGATGTCGGCTGAATGCTTCTCGAACCAGTCCTCGAACCGGTCGTTCTCGAGGGCGTCGAAGAGTTCCGCGGTCTTGGTGAGGTCCAGGGTCACCACACTGGCCCCGTCGATGGTCGGCGTGCCGGTGACCGGCACGGTCACGAAGCGCATGTTCGCGGGCCGGATGCCGCGTGAGGAGATGGCCAGCGACCGCATCTGCGAGGGGGTGAAGCCGGTGTCGACCGCGACGAACGACGAGAGCTCGGTGACGAGCTTGGTGACCCGGAAGGGGTTGGCGAGGGTGCCGGCGGACGCGGTCTTGTCGAGCATCGCCCGGAGCACGTTCTGCTGGCGCTGGATGCGGTCGAAGTCGCCTCTGGGCATGCCGTAGCGCTGGCGGACGTACCACACCGCCTTCTCGCCCTCGAGGTGCAGGGGACCCTTCTGCCAGGTGTAGCCGTTGCGCGGGTCGGTGACGTCCTCGGGCTGGATCACGTCGATGCCGCCGAGCGCCGTCGTCATGTCGGCCAGGTGCTGGAAGTCGATGACCACGGCGTGGTCGATCCGGATGTCACTGAGGCTCTCGACCACCTGCGTGAGCTCCGAGGGACCGCCGTAGGAGAACGCCGCGTTGATCTTGGTCCGCCCGGCGTCGGGTACGTCGACGAAGGAGTCGCGGGGGATCGAGACCAGCTGGGCCGACTTCCGGTCGCCCGAGATGTGCAGCACCATGATCGCGTCGCTGCGGAACTTCCCCGGGGTCCAGTGGCCGCTCGTCAGGTCGTCGAAGAGCCCACCTTGCCCCTCGGGGTCGTCGACGCCGATCAGCAGGAAGTTCTCGGCGTTCCCGACCCGGGCCGGGCGGTTGCCGCCGACGTCGAGGGGGAACCGGTCGATGTCGCCCAGCTTGTGGTTGAGCCACCACAGCCAGCCGATCAGGATCGCCAGCAGCAGCAGCGCGACGAGGAAGATGATCGAGAGCGCCTTGTGCCGGCGGACGAACCGCTTCATCCGGCGCCACGGCCCGCGTCGGCGCTGGCGACGGACCCGGACGCGACCGGTCTGCTCGAGCTCCGGGGCGGCGGCGTGGGCGCCGCCCGTCTCGGGCGCGGACGGGCCGTCGGGCTCCTCGGGACCGGGCGTGGGCCGGACGTCGCCGGCCCGCCGACCGGCGGGCTGCTCGTCGGTCCCCGCGGAAGGCAGCGTCTTCACGTGCCGGCCGCCGCTGTCCTCCTCCACGACAGGTCAACGACGCGGACCGGCCAGAGATACTGGCTGGTCTAGAGACCTGGCAGGCTCTCAGGAACCGCTGTTGATCATCCCCGCGCCGACGGTCACGCCGGTGGCCTCGTCGATGAGGATGAACGAGCCGGTGGTCCGGTTCTTGCTGTAGGGGTCGCAGAGCAGCGGCTGGGTGGTGCGCAGCTGGACCCGGCCGATCTCGTTGAGGCCGAGCTCCTTGGTCTCCTGGTCGCGGTGGAGGGTGTTGACGTCCAGGCGGTACTGGATGTCCTTGACCAGGGCCCGCGCCGTCCGGGTGGTGTGCTTGATCGCGAGCTTCTGCCGCGGCCGCAGCGGCTGGGTGGTCATCCAGCAGACCATCGCGTCGATGTCCTGGCTGGGCTTCGGCGAGTTGGTGACCCGGGCGATCATGTCGCCGCGGGAGACGTCGACGTCGTCCTCGAGCCGGACCGTGACCGACATCGGCGGGAAGGCCTCGGTGATCTCGTTGTCGAACAGGTCGATGCCTGCGATCTTCGAGGTCATGCCGGAGGGGAGGACGACGACCTCGTCGCCGGGCTTGAGGACGCCGCCGGCGACCATGCCGGCGTAGCCGCGGTAGTCGTGGTGCTCGTCGGACTTGGGCCGCACGACGTACTGCACCGGGAACCGCACGTCGACCAGGTCGCGGTCGGAGGCGACGTGCACGTGCTCGAGGTGGTGCATGAGCGTCGGGCCGGAGTACCACGGCATGTGCTCGGAGCGGGTCACCACGTTGTCGCCGTTGAGCGCCGAGATCGGGATGACCTCGAGGTCGGGGATGTTCAGCTTGGTGGCGAACTGGGTGAACTCGGCGTGGATCCGGTCGTAGGTCGCCTCGTCGTAGTCGACGAGGTCCATCTTGTTCACGGCCAGCACCAGGTGCGGGACCCGGAGCAGCGAGAGGATCACGGCGTGCCGGCGGGACTGCTCGGTGAGCCCCTGCCGAGCGTCGACCAGCACCAGGCCGAGGTCGGCGGTCGAGGCGCCGGTGACCATGTTGCGCGTGTACTGAACGTGACCCGGGGTGTCGGCGATGATGAACTTGCGGGCCGGGGTCGCGAAGTAGCGGTAGGCCACGTCGATGGTGATGCCCTGCTCGCGCTCGGAGCGGAGCCCGTCGGTGAGCAGCGCGAGGTCGGTGTAGTCGTAGCCCTTGGCGGTCGAGGTCGCCTGGACGGCCTCGAGCTGGTCCTCGAAGATCGACTTGGAGTCGAGCAGCAGCCGCCCGATCAGCGTCGACTTGCCGTCGTCGACCGAGCCGGCGGTGGCGAAGCGGAGCAGGTCGGCGTTGCGGCCCGCGAGGCCGTGCACCGGGGTCTCGGTGGTGTCCGTGGTCTCGTCGGCCATCAGAAGTAGCCCTCCTTCTTCCGATCCTCCATGGCGGCCTCCGAGAACCGGTCGTCGCCTCGGGTGGCACCGCGCTCGGTGACCCTGGCCACGGCGATCTCGGCGATGATCTTCTCGATGGTGTCGGCCTCGGAGTCGACGCACCCGGTCAGGGTCAGGTCGCCGACGGTGCGGAACCGCACCGTCCGCTCCTCGACCGTCTCGCCCTCACGGGTGGGGTTGAACTCCGACTCCGAGAGCCACATCCCGTCGCGCTTGAAGACCCGGCGCCGGTGTGAGAAGTAGATCGAGGGGATCTCGATGCCCTCGCGGCCGATGTAGTCCCAGATGTCGAGCTCGGTCCAGTTGCTGATCGGGAAGATCCGCATGTGCTCGCCCTCGTGGAGCCGACCGTTGTAGAGGCTCCACAGCTCGGGGCGCTGGTTCTTCGGGTCCCACTGGCCGAACTCGTCGCGGTGGGAGTAGACGCGCTCCTTGGCGCGGGCCTTCTCCTCGTCGCGGCGGCCGCCACCGAACGCCGCGGTGAAGCCGCCCTCCTCGAGGGCGTTGAGCAGGGTGCCGATCTGGTGCCGGTTGCGGCTGGTCTTGCCGTCGTCGACGACCACGCCGTTGGCGAGGGCCTCCTCGACGCTGGCCACGATGAGCCGCACGCCGAGCCGGTTGACCCAGTTGTCGCGGCAGGCGAGCACCTCGGGGAAGTCGTAGCCCGTGTCGACCTGCAGCACCGGGAACGGGATCTTGGCCGGGAAGAAGGCCTTCTCCGCCAAGCGCATCATGACGATGGAGTCCTTGCCCCCGGAGAACATCAGGACCGGCTTCTCGAACTCGGCCGCGACCTCGCGGAAGATGTGGATGGACTCCGCCTCGAGCTGGTCTAGCTGGCTCAGCCGGTAGTCGGCATGCGTGAGGGACATGTGGCGCCGGAGACCTCTTCTGCGCGGGTGGTGCGCGCAGCGGTCGGCGTACGCGCGGGGCAGGGCAGCCCTCAGGGTATCCCGGGGCCCGGAAGGGGGGCCAATTCGTGTCCAATCTCTGGTGAGAAACTCGGGTTTCTCCCACGCCTGCAAGGGTCGGCTGCGCGTCGCCACGGCTTCACGTCGCGGTCACTGGCCCGACACCGCGGTCCCTAGACTCCCGGCATGCGGATCTCCGTCTTCGGCTGCGGCTACCTCGGCGCCGTGCACGCCGCCTGCATGGCCTCCCTCGGCCACGAGGTGGTGGGCGTCGACGTCATCGAGGAACAGGTCGCCTCGCTGGCCGCGGGCCGAGCGCCGTTCCACGAACCCGGGCTGGACGAGCTGCTGGGCTCGGCGCTGGCGACCGGGCGGCTGGAGTTCACCACCGATCCCAGCCGGGCCAGTGACTCGGTCGTGCACTTCGTCTGCGTCGGCACGCCCCAGAAGCGCAACGAGAACGCCGCCGACCTGAGCTACGTGCGGTCGGCGATCGACAGCATCCTGCCGCTGCTGAAGCCCGGCGACGTCGTGGTCGGCAAGTCCACGGTGCCGGTCGGCACCGCGGAGTCGGTCGCCGAGCGGGTCGGGGAGAGCGAGCCCGGCGCCGAGGTCGTGTGGAACCCGGAGTTCCTTCGCGAGGGCCACGCGGTCGAGGACACGCTGCACCCCGACCGGCTCGTCTACGGCTTCCGCGCGGGCGAGGGTGGTCAGCGTGCCGCGCGGGTCCTCGACGAGGTCTACGCCGCCACGCTGGCCGCTGGCACGCCCAAGATCGAGACCGACCTGGCCACCGCCCAGCTCGTCAAGGTCGCCGCGAACTCGTTCCTGGCCACCAAGATCTCCTTCATCAACGCGATGGCCGAGCTGTGCGAGGCCACCGGCGCCGACGTGACGATGCTGGCCGACGCGATCGGCCACGACGCGCGGATCGGCCGCAAGTTCCTCAACGCCGGAGTCGGTTTCGGCGGTGGCTGCCTGCCCAAGGACATCCGGGCGTTCATGGCCCGCGCCGGGGAGCTGGGTGCCGACCAGGCGCTGAGCTTCCTGCGCGAGGTCGACTCGATCAACATGCGCCGCCGGGTCCGGATGGTCGACCTGGCCCGCGAGGTGTGCGGCGGGTCGATCGTCGGGCGCCGGATCGGCGTGCTCGGCGCGGCGTTCAAGCCGCACAGCGACGACATCCGCGACTCCCCGGCCCTGAGCGTGGCGGCCCAGATGCAGCTGCAGGGGGCCCAGGTCACCGTCGCGGACCCGAAGGCGATCGACAACGCCCGCAAGAAGTGGCCGGAGCTGGCCTACGCCGAGGCCGTGGAGGACGCCGTCCGCGGCGCCGAGGTGGTGCTGCTGCTCACCGAGTGGCCGGAGTACGTCGGGCTCGACCCGGTCGCGCTGAAGGAGCAGGTGGCGGCGCCGCGCATGGTCGACGGCCGCAACTGCCTCGACCCCGTCACCTGGCGCGCCGCCGGCTGGACCTACCGCGCCCTCGGGCGCCCGTGACCTCTGCACCGGCCGACTCGTTGGGTCGCCCGTGAGCAAGGTCCTCGTCACCGGCGGTGCCGGGTTCCTGGGTTCCCATCTGTGCGAGCGACTGCTCGCCGAGGGCCACGACGTGCTCTGCGTCGACAACTACTTCACCGGCACCAAGCGCAACGTGGCCCATCTGATGGGCAACCCGATGTTCGAGCTGCTGCGCCACGACGTGACGTTCCCGCTCTACGTCGAGGTCGAGCAGATCTACAACCTCGCCTGCCCGGCGAGCCCGGTGCACTACCAGCACGACCCGGTGCAGACGACCAAGACCAGCGTGCACGGGGCGATCAACATGCTGGGCCTGGCCAAGCGGGTCAAGGCGCGGATCCTGCAGGCCTCGACCAGCGAGGTCTACGGGGACCCGGAGATCCATCCGCAGACCGAGGACTACTGGGGACACGTCAACCCGATCGGCATCCGCAGCTGCTACGACGAGGGCAAGCGGTGCGCCGAGACGCTGTTCTTCGACTACTACCGCCAGCACGACCTGAGCATCAAGGTGATGCGGATCTTCAACACCTACGGCCCCCGCATGCACCCCAACGACGGGCGCGTGGTCAGCAACTTCATCGTCCAGGCGTTGCGGGGCGAGCCGATCACGATCTACGGCGACGGCCAGCAGACCCGCTCGTTCTGCTACGTCGACGACCTCGTCGACGGCATGGTCCGGCTGATGGACACCCCGCACGAGCTCACCGGGCCGATCAACGTCGGCAACCCCAACGAGTTCACCATGCTCGAGCTCGCCCACGCCGTCATCGAGCTGACGGGCACGGGGTCGGAGCTGGTGTTCAAGGAGCTTCCGTTCGACGACCCCAAGCAGCGCCAGCCCGACATCTCGGTGGCCCGCAAGGAGCTTGGCTGGGAGCCGACCATCCAGCTCACCGAGGGGCTGACTCGGACCATCGACTACTTCCGGGGGACCCTCCAGCCCTGACGACGCTCGCCCTCGAGCTCGGAGACGGTCGGTGCACCGAACATCGGCAGCCCGAGCCCGCGGCGCAGCAGCCCCCACACGAGCGGCATCAGGACGACCATCCCGATCCCGATCAGTCCGATCAGGACCGGGTGCGTGGTCTCCTTGCCCAGCGGCGCCCAGCCGGCCTTGTCGAGCAGGGCCACGCCCGACATCGTCAGCACGATGACGATGCCGCGCCGGATGAACGACTGCCGCACCCGCGGCGCGATCGAGCTGCCGAGCAGGGTGCCCGGCACGGAGCCCACGATGAGCGGGATCGTGATCTTCCAGTCGATGCCGTGGTTGACCAGGATGTTGGAGACCGCGGCCGAGAGCACCAGCGGGACGGCCTGGACGAGGTCGGTGCCGACGAGCCGCACCGGCGCCAGACCCGGGTAGAGGATGAGCAGGGCGACCATGATCACCGAGCCCGACCCGACACTGGTGATGCCGACGAGCAGCCCGCCGGTGGCGCCGACGAGGAAGGTCGGCAGCGGGCGGATCTTCGGGTTCGGGTTGGCCGCGACGGCGCCGCCCTGGCGCCGGCGGAGGTTGATGTAGAGGCGCACGGCGTACGTGGTCGCGGCGAAGAGCAGCGCGAAGCCGATCATCTCCTTCAGCCGCGTGTCGAGCAGGTCCTCGTCGGAGGTGATGTGGTGCACGAGCCACGGCCCGAGGAAGGCCATCGGCACCGACCCCAGGATCAGCCACTTCGCCAGCTCGAGGTTGGGCGATCCGGCCCGGCGGTGCATCAGCGCCCCACCGGTCTTGTAGACCGCCGCCGCGGTGAGGTCGGCGGTCACGATGGTGGCGGCCTCACCGCCTCCGACACCGAGGAAGATGAGGGCAGGGGTCATCAGGGCGCCCCCGCCCATGCCGGTGAGGCCGACGACGATGCCGACGAAGAACCCCGCGGCCAGGATGGACAGCGCGGTGAGGGTCAGGAGGTCGTGCATGCTTATCGCTTCCGGTGAGTCAGCGGGACAGGGCCGGCAGAACGGCGCGCAGCAGGTCCCGGAGGCTGGCTACGCACCCTGAAGCGGCCTCGATCCCCCGACGATAGGGGTCGGGGACGTCGAGTGCGGGATCCGCGTGGCGGCGCGTGGCGCCCAGATGCGTGAGCAGCGCCTCCCGGCCCAGCCCGTCGGGCGCCTGCTCGACGGCCTTGGCGAGCTGGCCGAGGGTGAAGACCTTGCGGAACATCGCGGGATGGTCGTCGAGGATGAAGGTCCGGTGCGCGGCCTCCATCGTGACGACCAGGTCGGCGTCGTCGAGCAGGGCGGTGGTGAGCCGCCGGCTGCGGAACGCCGAGGTGTCGAGTCCCTCGGGGAGCGCGGCCACCATCTCCGGGTTGATCGGCTCGCCGTCTCGCGCGTGCGTGCCGGCGCTGGAGAACTCGACGTCCGCCGGCCCGTCGGCACGCGCCAGCGCCTCGGCCGAAGGCGAGCGGCAGATGTTGGCGGTGCAGACGAACAGGACCTTCACAGCCTGAGGAACCCGGCGTCGCGCAGGCCGGTCAGCACCTCACCCAGGGCATCGTCGACGCTACGTCCGGTCGTGTCGACGCGGACGTCGGCGTCCGCCGGCTCCTCGTAGGGGGAGGAGATGCCCGTGAACTCCGGGATCACACCGGCCCGCGCCTTGGCGTACATCCCCTTGCGGTCGCGCCGCTCGCACTCCTCCAGCGGAGTCGCGACGTGCACCAGGAAGAACGCGCCCCCCGCGTCGTCGACCATCGCCCGCACCTGTTGCCGGGTCTCGTCGAACGGCGCGATCGGGCTCACCACCGCAACGCCGCCGTGCCGGGAGATCTCCGCGGCGACCCAGCCGATCCGGCGGATGTTGGTCTCCCGGTCCTCCCTCGAGAAGGTCAGGCCCGCGGAGAGGTTGCGGCGTACGACGTCGCCGTCGAGGCTCGTCACGGTCCGCTCACCCTGCTCGAGCAGGAGGTCGACCAGGGCACGAGCCAGCGTGGACTTGCCGCTGCCGGACAGGCCGGTGAAGAAGACGACCAGCCCCTGGCGCTCCGGCGGCGGCCGGTCGTGGTCGACGATGCGGGCGATCTCGGCCGGGTAGTCCTCGGTGTCGGTGTCGGTGTCGGCGTCGGTGTCGGTGAGCGCATGGACCGGGTCGCCGGCCGCGAACCCCTCGACCACCCGGACGCCGAGCGCGTGGTCCGCCGCGGCGTCCCCGTGCGCCGCCAGCGGCACGGTGACCACCACCGCATCCGGCAGCAGCCCGGCCGCCGCTCGCGAGGCTCGGGCCAACCCGACCGGTGAGAGCCACGGCGTGCCGGTGCCGACCAGGGTCAGCAGGGTGACCGGACCGAGCGTGGCGACCTCCGCCAGCTGGGTGACGCTGAGCGGGTCGCTCACCGGCACGACCGTGCGTCCGGCGTACCGCTCGCGGTAGGCGGCCGGAGTCAGCATGAGGTCGCGGAACGGGCCGTACTGCGCGTGGGCCAGCGGGTCGACGACGCCGCCCGGCCACGACACCCGCGCGAGCGGCAGCCCCTCCGGGTCGACCAGCTCGACCGCGCCGACCGAGCGGGCCGCGGCGGCCACGGGTGCGGGCAGGGTGAGCGTGACCACGCTGCCCGGCTGGTTGAAGGCTCGCGGCTCGCCGAGCGCGCCGCCGCTGAGCAGCTCGAGGTCGTCGAGCTCCACCGGCGACGGGCAGTGCTGCGGCACGGGTGGGGTCGGCACCTGACTATCCTGTCAGGGCCGTTCGACGACGCTCGGATGTGGCTGCTGGGCGATCACTGAAGTGCGAAGGAGCCACATGCTGACCGGTCTCGTCCTGGCGGCGCTGATCGCCGCTGCCTGGATGGCCGGGCGGACCGGCCGGCCCGGAGCGGTCGCGCTGGTCGTGGTGTCGGTCCTCTGGCTCGTCGTCGACAAGTCCATGGAGGGGCCCACGCTCGTGCGCATCTCCACGACCCACGGCCTGGTGGCCGCCGACCTGGCGGGCGTGGCGGGCCTGCTGGTGGCGGCCCTCGCGTGGCGCCGCGGCCGTCGCCCGTAGCGTGGGCCCCGTGCGCGCACCCGTGATCGTGGCCGAAGTCGTCCGCTCGGGCTTCGTGGAGGGTCACCACCACGGTTCGGTGGTGGCGTTGGGCGCCGACGGCGACCCTGCGTGGTCGGTCGGCGACGTGACCGGTCCGGTGCTGCCGCGCTCGTGCAACAAGCCGCTCCAGGCCCTGGGCATGGTCCGGATGGGGCTCGACCTGCCGACCGAGCTGCTCGCCCTGGCCTGCGCCTCGCACAGCGGCGAGCCGTTCCACCTCGACGGCGTACGCCGCATCCTCGAGCTCGGCGGCCTCGACGAGACGGCGCTGCAGAACGTCGCCGACTATCCGTTGGACGACGTCTCCAGGACCGCCGCGATCCGGGCCGGCGACGAGCCCAGTTCCCTCGCGATGAACTGCTCGGGCAAGCACGCCGCGATGCTGCTCACCTGCCTGGTCAACGGCTGGGACACCGCCACCTACCTGTCCCCGGACCACCCCCTTCAGCAGGGGATCGCCGCGGCCTTCAGCGGGCTGACCGGTGAGCCGGTCGAGGTGACGGCCGTCGACGGGTGCGGTGCGCCGCTGCTTTCGACGTCGCTGACGGGGCTGGCCCGCGGGTTCCGCGCGCTCGCCGTGGCCACGGAGGGCCCGGAGCACCGGGTCGCCCAAGCCATTCGCGAGCAGCCGGCGTACGTCTCGGGAAGCACCCGCGACGAGCTGAAGCTGCTCACCGCTGTCCCCGGCGCGATCGGCAAGGCCGGCGCCGAGGCCTGCTACGCGGTCGCGCTCGCCGACGGTCGCGCGTACGCGCTCAAGATCGACGACGGTGGTGCGCGCGCCCGCCCTGTGGTGATGGCCGAGGCGCTCCGGCGCGACGGCGTCGCGACCGAGCCCGGCGTCGATGCCGAGGCGCTCGACGACACCGGCCGGGTGCCTGTGCTCGGCGCCGGTGAGCCGGTCGGGGAGATCCGCGCGGCGTTCTGACCCGCCGTCGCGGTGCCCGGCAAGCATCCGCGTGGCCTCGATCTCCGTGCCCTGGTTGGCTTTTCCTGCGTGATGTGACTCGATGCACAGCGCCCTAGTTTGCATTTGCTAACTCCAGCAAGCAGACTGGAGACATGGCGAAGGGGCGAGTGGGCGAGGTGAGCGGGCGCGTCGGAGAGCAGGTCAACAAGACTGCCGAGGCGCTCGGTGACTACCTCAAGGAGCAACGGCTGCTCGCGCGGCTCTCGCTCCGGCAGCTGGCCGAGCAGGCGGGGGTGTCCAACCCCTACCTGAGCCAGATCGAGCGCGGTCTGCGCAGGCCCTCCGCCGAGGTGCTCCAGCAGATCGCCAAGGCGATGCGGATCTCCGCGGAGTCGCTGTACGTGCGCGCCGGGATCATCAACCCGGCCGACGGGGTGGGGGGCTCGGTCGAGCTCGCCGTCCTCGGCGACACCCGGCTGACCGAGCGCCAGAAGCAGTCACTGCTGGACGTCTACGCCTCGTTCCTCGCGCTGAACAACACCACCACAGAAGCATCCACTGAAGAGAAGGAGTGATCGACATGGCGAAGGCCAAGTTCGACATCAAGGGCGAAGCCCAGAAGACCCTGCACGCGGGCGTCGGCGCCGCTGACCTGGCGATCGAGACCGTCAAGGAGTACGTCTCCGAGGCGCAGAAGAAGGCCCAGAAGCGCCTCGAGGCGGCCCAGAAGGACGCCCAGAAGGCGTTCACCTCGGCCCAGAAGTCCGTCAAGGGCTTCGAGTTCGAGCCGAAGGCGCTCCGCACCCAGGCGACCACGGTCCTCAACAGCCGCGTCGAGGAGCTGTCGAAGGACGCCAAGGCCCGTCGTGCGGCCGTCGAGAAGCGGGTCGCCGAGCTCCAGGCCGAGGCCCAGAAGCTCGCGAGCGAGACCGTCGAGACCGCGACCGGCACCTACGACAAGCTCGCGAAGCGCGGCGAGAAGGTCGTCAAGCGGATCCGCAAGGAGACCTCCTCGGTTGTCGACCCGGGTCCGGTGAAGAAGAGCACCGGCACCACGGTCACCGCCTCCACCACCCCCGCGAAGAAGGCGCCGGCCAAGAAGACCACCGCCAAGAAGGCTCCGGCCAAGAAGACCGCCGCCAAGTGACCCACTGAGTCACCCGGCACCGAGGCCCCCACAGATCCCTGTGGGGGCCTCGTGCCGTTGCCCGCTCCTCTACGCTGATGACATGTCAGGGGTCTTCGCGGTCGAGAGCACGATCGGGCTGCTCGTCGTATTCGTCCTGCTCGCCGTCAAGATCTTCGCCTTCTTCAGCGCGCTGCTCTACTCCAGCGCGGCCTACGAGGCGGCCGGCAAGCTCACCAAGCCCGCCTGGTGCATCATCCTCGGGATCGGCGTGGCCCTGACCTTCATCCGGGTCGGCGGCCTGACCCTGAGCCTGGTCGCGACGATCGCCGCATTCGTCTACCTCGTCGACGTGCGGCCCGCGCTGGCCGGCCTCACCCGGCGCTGAGGTAGCGCTTCAGCGCCGCCCGCGCGTCCTCCGGCTCGAAGCCGGTCGCGCGCAGCTTGGCCAGGTCCATCACGCTGCGCAGCGGCCGCGGAGCGAGGTCCTTCCCGGCGAAGTACTCCTCGGTGGTCACCGACGAGACCTCGTCCGCCGAGCGGCCGGACAGCTCGAAGACCGCCTTCGCCACCTCCGCGAACGACATCGGGTCGCCGCCGTTGCTGACGTTGTAGGTGCCGTACGCCGCGCCGGTGTCGAGCAGGTGGCGGGTGGCCCGGGACAGCTCGCCGGTGAAGGTGAGCCGGCCGACCTGGTCGTCGACGACCGTCGGGCTCACGCCGTTGGCCGCGAGCTGCTGCATGGTGCGCACGAAGTTCTTGCCCGAGCCGATCACCCAGGAGGTCCGCAGCACGTAGTGCCGGGGCGCCGTCGCGACGGCCACGTCGCCCGCGGCCTTGGTCTGGGCGTAGACGCCCAGCGGCGAGAGCGGCTCGTCCTCGGTGTGCGGGTCGAGGGTGCCGTCGAAGACGTACTCCGAGGAGTAGTGCACCAGCGTGAACCGGTGCTCGGCGGCGAGCCGGGCCAGCGTGGCCGGGGCGCCGGCGTTCGCCGCCCACGCCGTACGCCGTCCCTCGGGGGTCTCGGCGGCGTCCACCGCGGTGTAGGCCGCGGCGTTGAGGACCAGGCCGTAGTCGGTCCAGGGCCAGGCCGCCACCTGCTCGGCGTCGGTGACGTCGAGGGTGCGCACCTGCGGGTTGTCGCCCGGGCCGAGGTCGACCAGGTCGGCGCCCGGGAAGTCGGCCTGGAGCGCCGTCCCGAGCTGGCCGTTGGCGCCGACGATCAGCGTCTTGCGCGCCGGCATCGGCTCGACGTCGCCGAGCATCGGGGTCGTCTTGTCCTTGTCGCTGATCTCCGCCTCGTCGAGCGGGATGGGCCACGGGATCCCGACGGTCGGGTCGGCCAGGTTGAGCGCCGGGTAGGCGAGGCCGGCGCGCCAGTGGTCGTTGACCAGGTAGGAGTAGGTCGTGCCGTCCTCCAGCACCTGGTAGGAGTTGCCGACCCCGCGCGGGACGAAGACGGCCACCGACGGGTCGGCCTCGATGCTGAACACCGCGCCGAACGTCTCGCCCTCGCGCATGTCGACCCAGGCGCCGAAGATCCGGCCGCACGCGACGCTGACGAACTTGTCCCACGGCTCGGTGTGCACCCCGCGAGTCACGCCGCGGCGCGCGTTGTAGGCGACGCTGTGCTGGACCGGCCCGAAGTCGGGCAGCCCGAGCGCCGTCATCTTCGCGCGCTGCCAGTTCTCCTTGAACCAGCCGCGGCTGTCCTCGTGCAGCGGGAGCCGGACGACGAGCAGCCCCGGGATGGGGGTCTGCTCGACCGAGAGCTCGGACACCCTCACTGGCCCTTGGTCGCGTAGAACGCCTCGGTGGCCTGCTTGTGGGGGCGCCACCAGTCCTCGTGCGAGCGGTACCACTCGACGGTGTCGGCGAGACCGGCCTCGAAGTCCTGGAAGCGCGGCGACCAGCCGAGCTCGGCGCGCAGCTTGCCGGACTCGATGGCGTAGCGCCGGTCGTGGCCGGCCCGGTCGGTGACGAACTCGATGTCGTCCTCGGAGCGGCCGAACAGCCCGAGCAGCGCCTTCACGACCTGCAGGTTGTTGCGCTCGCCGTCGGCGCCGATGAGGTAGGTCTCACCGTGGCGGCCCTGCTCGAGAATCCGCAGCACCGCGGAGGAGTGGTCGTCGGCGTGGATCCAATCGCGGACGTTGAGCCCGTCGCCGTAGACCTTCGGCGGCACCCCGTCGATCAGGTTGGTGATCATCCGCGGGATGAACTTCTCGATGTGCTGCCAGGGCCCGTAGTTGTTGGAGCAATTGGAGATCGTGGCGCGCACGCCGAAGCTCCGCACCCACGCGCGGACCAGGTGGTCGGAGCCGGCCTTCGAGGCGCTGTAGGGCGACGACGGGTTGTAGGGGGTGTCCTCGGTGAACCGCTTGGGGTCGTCGAGGTCGAGGTCGCCGTAGACCTCGTCGGTGGAGACGTGGTGGAGGCGTACGTCGTGGCGGCGGGCGGCCTCGAGGAGGGTGAAGGTGCCGACGATGTTGGTCTGGATGAACGGCGCCGGGTCGTCGAGGGAGTTGTCGTTGTGGGACTCGGCGGCGAAGTGGACGACGGCGTCGTGCTCGGCGAAGAGCTTGTCGACCAGGGAGGAGTCCGCGACGTCGCCGACGACCAGCTCGACCCGGTCGCCCGGCAGCTCGTCGATGGCCTCCCGGCTGGCGGCGTAGGTGAGCTTGTCGAGCACGGTCACCGACCGCTCGGTGTTGCGCACGACGTGGTGCACGAAGTTGGAGCCGATGAACCCGGCACCACCGGTCACGAGAAGGTCAGCCACGGGCGGTCAGCCTAGTTTCCGCAGTCCGTCGGCACCTAACTAGTGTGGTCGACCATGCGCGGAATCATCCTGGCCGGTGGCACGGGCTCCCGGCTGCACCCCATCACCCTCGCGGTGAGCAAGCAGCTGATGCCCGTCTACGACAAGCCGATGATCTACTACCCGCTCACCACGCTGATGCTGGCCGGGATCCAGGACGTGCTGGTCATCACCACTCCGCACGAGGCCGACCAGTTCCACCGGCTGCTGGGTGACGGCTCGCAGTTCGGGGTGAACCTGTCCTATGCGGTGCAGCCGAGCCCCGACGGCCTCGCCCAGGCGTTCATCATCGGCGCCGACCACGTCGGTGACGACCGGGTGGGGCTCGTGCTCGGCGACAACATCTTCTACGGCGACCGGCTCGGCGCCCGGCTGGACCGCTTTCACGACCTCGACGGAGCCGCGGTCTTCGGCTACCGCGTCGCCGACCCGTCGGCGTACGGCGTCGTGGAGTTCGACGAGGACGGCAAGGCCCTCTCGCTGGAGGAGAAGCCGGCCGAGCCCAAGAGCAGCTTCGCGGTCCCCGGCCTCTACTTCTACGCCTCCGACGTGGTCGAGAAGGCCGCCGCGCTCAAGCCGTCGGCACGCGGCGAGCTCGAGATCACCGACCTCAACCGCGCCTACCTCGACGAAGGCCGCCTGCAGGTCGAGGTGCTGCCCCGCGGTGCGGCCTGGCTCGACACCGGCACCGTCGACGACCTCAACGAGGCCAGCAACTACGTCCGCGCCATCGAGCACCGGCAGGGGCTCAAGATCGGCTGCCCGGAGGAAGTGGCCTGGCGGATGGGGTTCATCGACGACGACCGCCTGCGCGAGCTCGCCTTGCCGCTGGTCAAGAGCGGCTACGGCACCTACCTGCTCGGCCTGCTCGACCATCGCTGAGGCGAAATCCTCTTTGTCTACTTGTCTTGTGAAGATAAGAGACTATTGGGTACTCTGGGGGAGTGCTTTCCGTTGTCGTCCTGGTCCTCGGGTGCTGGCTTCTGGGCTCCGTGGCCATCTCCCCCATCGTCGGCCGGTTCCTCGCCGGACCCTGGGTGAGCGCTGGAGGGGCCGCGGAGAGCCGGTCGTCGGCCGCTCCCGCCGAGGACCCTGCTGCACGGCGCCAAGCCCTGGTTGGCGCCCCCGACGACGTACGCCGTCGCTAGTCTGACCAGTGAGGGCGGTTCCGCGACGCCGAGGGCCGGCGCGGGATTGGCAGGCACGACTTCGCGGAAAGTGCGAACGGGGACGGGTCGCGGAGCGCACTATGGGGACGTGGTCATGACGGGTCTCCTGCTGTGGTGCGGCCTCTCCGTGCCGTTGGCGCTCGCGACCGGCGCCGTGCTTGCACGCGGCACGCACGCCCCGGTCCCAGCGCAGGAGCTTGCGCCGCGGGTCGACCGACGTCAGTAGGCCCCGCGGGTCCCGAAGACCGCTCCGAACGTCCTTCGCAGGATGTTGAGGTCTTGCAGCATCGACCAGTTGTCCACGTAGTAGAGGTCGAGCCGGACCGCTTCCTCCCAGGAGAGGTCGGACCGACCGGAGACCTGCCACAGGCCGGTCATCCCGGGGCGCACGTGCAGCCGGCGGCGCGTGAACCGGTCGTAGGCCGCCACCTCGCTGGGCAGCGGCGGGCGGGGGCCGACCAGGCTCATCTCGCCGCGCAGCACGTTGAGCAGCTGCGGCAGCTCGTCGAGGGAGAACCGACGGAGCAGTCGGCCGGGCGCGGTGATGCGCGGGTCGTCCTTGACCTTGAACAGCCCGACGCCGGTGTAGCCGTGTTCCTCGTGGAGGCGGTTCAGGTAGGACTCGGCGTCGACGACCATGGTCCGGAACTTGAAGCAGCCGAACTCATGACCGTCCCGGCCGGTGCGCATCTGACGGAAGAAGACCGGTCCGCCGTCGTGCAGCTTGATGGTGAGGGCGATGGCCAAGAACACCGGCGCGACGGCGAGGAGGATGAAGGTCCCCACCGTCAGGTCGAAGAGGCGCTTGGCGGTCCGCGCAGCCTGAACGTGGCGCGGCGGGTCGATGTGGACCAGCGGCAGTCCGCCGACCGGACGGATCCGTACCCGCTCCCGAGCCACGTCGGTGACGCTCGGCGCGACGACAACCTGCACCTCGAGGCGCTCGAGCTGCCAGACCAGCTCACGCATCTGGTCGGCGCCGTCGAGAGCGCCGCCCGCGACGAAGATGACGTTGGCGTTCGATGCCTCGAGCACCTCCAGCGTGCGGTCGGTCGTACCGAGGATCGGCGTCCCGCCACCGGTCTCCTCGGCCTCGCAGGTGGGCGGAACGATTGCGCCGAGCACCCGGTACCCCATCCAGGACTCGCGGCTCAGCACCTGGGCCACCTCGTCGATGGTCCGTGGAGTGCCGGCGATGACCACGTCGTTGCTGAGGTGTCCGACGCGCCGAGCCTCGTGCAGGGCGCGACGCAGCAGGGCGCGCAGACCGATCAGCACCACCGAGCCGAGCGTGAACACCAGCAGGAAGAAGGCGCGGGAGAGCTCGAACTTTGCGAGGTAGCAGCCGACACCGGTCAGGCCGGCCGCCAGCAGGCTGGCGTTCGCAACGATCTTGTACTCGTCGACGCCGGCTCCGAAGAGGTGCGGGCGATAGCCGCCGAGCGTGGCGATGGTCGCCAACCAGCCGCCGAGGATGAAGAAGCACGCAATCCACATGGTGTGGCTCACCCGGAACGAGGTGTCGAACCAGCCGAACGAGGCGCGTAGGCCGATGGCCACGACCGCGACCAGGGCCATGGCCAGCGCGTCCAGCAGGAGGGCCGCCGTCGGAAGGTTCTCAAGAGCCGTGCGCGGCGGCGCTGGTGCGATCGTCCGCGTTCCCGAAAGTCTCTTAAGTCTGCCTCGCATGTCCCCCCCAGACGAGCGTTGCCCGTGATGCCCCAAACCGTAGGAACCTCGTGTGTCCTGCGCGTGTCAGGTCCATGACGGTTGGTTGGCGCTCACGATAGGTGGGTGAACGCCGGATCGGAACCGGGCGACGCCTCCGGGGTTAAATCTGACACTCACACATGGTTGGCGTAGTCCGATCGGTAGCTGCGCCTAGTCCATTCGGGTCAGCCCGAAGGGAGATGTCGGGTCGCCGGCCGGCGCCGTGTTCCGGACCCTGGTCGTCCGGAACGCGGGCTAGTCTCGCGCCGTGGGTGCGCCACCGGACACGTTCACCACGAAGCTGCTGACACCCGAGACCTGGGACGACTTCGCGGCGCTTGTCGAGGCGAACAACGGTGTGTGGGGCGGCTGCTGGTGCATGGGGTTCCATCCGGAGGGGGTGGGCGCCGGCCGTACGCCGGAGGGCAACCGGGAGGCCAAGCGCGCCCACTCGATGCGCGGGACGGTGCACCAGGTGCTGGTCTACGACGGCGACGACTGCGTGGGCTGGTGCCAGTTCGGGCCGCCGGCAGAGCTGCCGAACATCAAGAACCCCGCGAAGTACGAGAAGGGTGTCGTCCGGCTGCCGGACTGGCGCATGGGCTGCATCTTCACGGGCAGCAAGCACCGCGAGCGGGGGGTCGCCCGGGCGGCGGTGGCGGGTGCGCTCGAGGCGATCCGGGCCGCCGGTGGCGGCGTCGTCGAGGCCTACCCGGAGCAGACCGCCGACCGCCCTCCGCAGCGCGGCTCCTACCTGCACACCGGCCCAGAGGAGCTGTTCGCCGACTTCGGCTTCGTCCGCGACCGGCAGATCGCCAAGTGGCGCTGGGTGATGCGCACCGAGCTCTGAGTGGCGCCGCTACCCTGAGATCGTGAGTCTGGCGGGGTCGCCGACGGCCGAGCGGGTGCGGATCGCACTTGCCGGCCTACTCGCCTGCGATCTCGTGCTGCTGCCCCTCGCCGGCTCGGCGGCGGCCGCCTCGGAGCTCGCCGCGATCTCGCTGGTCGTGCTCGCCCTCGCGGCCGCGCTCGCGGCCGCCCCGCGTGCCGTCGTACCGCCGCTCGGATCGGTGCTCCACCTGCCGGTCGCCGGTGCCGCCGGACCGCCGGTGCTTCAGGCCCGACAGAGCGACCCGACGCACCACCCACTGGCTCCTCGAGCACCCGGACAGGACTGACCGCTCGGCTCTCGCCGGGCACGCCGCCCCCAGTCCCGTCTCGAACGTCTGGAGCCAGCTCATGTCCCTGCTCGCCGTCCCGCCGCCGATGAACCTGCTCACCGATGTCGGCGGCCTGATCCTGTGGCCGCTCTACCTGCTCATCTCGGCCGTCCTGGTCGGCTGGTACCGCCTCTTCGCCGACGTCCTCGGCCTCGACCCGAGCGGCGGCCTGGCCTGGGTGCTTGCGATCGTCGGCCTCACCGTCGTGGTCCGCACCGCGCTCATCCCGCTGTTCGTCAGGCAGATCAGGGCCGGCCGCGACCTGCAGCTGATCGCGCCGAAGGTGCGCGAGCTGCAGGAGAAGTACGGCGACGACCCGCAGCGGCTCGCCCAGGAGACCAAGGAGCTCTACCGCGAGTCGGGCACCAACCCGTTCGGCTCCTGCCTGCCGCTGCTGATCCAGATGCCGGTCTTCCTGGCGCTGTTCCGGCTGCTGCGGCAGGCCACGGACGGCAACGGGCACAGCGTCCTGACCGATGCGCTCGCGACCCGCTTCGGACATGCGCGGCTCTTCGGAGAGGTCCAGATCTCCGCGACCTTCCTGCACGCCCACGGCGTGCTCGGCGTACAGCTGGTCGCCGCGGCGCTCGTCCTGGCCATGTCGGCCACCACCTTCCTCACCCAGCACCAGCTGATGACCTACAACATGCCGGACGACGCGAAGACCGGGCCCTACGCGCGGCAGCAGCGCACGCTGCTCTACGTCCTGCCGGTCGTCTTCGCGGTCGGAGGGATCGCGTTCCCGATCGGCCTGCTCATCTACTGGACCACGTCGAACCTGTGGACGCTGGGCCAGCAGCTCTACGTCATCCGTAACAACCCCGCGCCCGGTACGCCGGCCATGCGCGCCAAGGAGGAGCGCGACAGGGCCAAGCGCGAGCGGGATGGAGGCTGACGGAGGCCCGCCGTACGGGCGGTGGGGCCGGTCGCCGCGAGTGACCAATTTGCGCCTACAGCCGAGTGTCCGCAAACCCCTTATCCACAACGGGATTCGGCCCTACCCGACCAAGCGCCTGCCGAAAGAACGGTGGGCTCAACGCCGGTATGGTCGCGGCCGTCGGAGGGGTCGAGGGCGTTCGTTCTCGACCGGTCTCCTTGAACCTTGTGCTGTCCACCCGGACACTCAGGTGGCGGTCGCTGTCGTGTCTGTGCTCCTGCTCGGGTGGCTGGCCCTGGCCGGACTCACGGTCAGCGGCGCGCACGCCCGCGGTCAACGGCTTCCGATGGCTCTCGTGGCCGGGCTCTGCTTCCCCGTCACGTGGACGGTCTGCTACGTGCGTGACGAGCAGGGCCTCCGGGGCCGCTGAGACACCACGCCGCGCAGATCCTGACGTCGTCCAATAACCGTTGACGTCAAGTGCGGCAGGACGGCACAGTACGGGCCAACAGCTCGTAGCCGGGACGACTGGGGCACCGGGGACCCTGCCCAAGGGTCTGGCTATTCCATGTAGTCATCTCGGAGGGACCCCGCCCCCATGAACAAGACGACCCTGGCCGTCGGCGTCGCTGCCGCCTGCCTCGCAGTGCTCGTCTTCGCCGAACCGGCCTTCGGAGTCTCCACCGAGATCCTCCGGTTCAAGTTCGACGAGACCCTGACCGGCGGGCAGTACGCCCAGGGCCAGGTGATCGTCGACGCCATGGGTCCCAACGCCGAGAACGGCGTCCTGGACCTCCAAGGAACCCCCGCCGGTTTCATCACGCAGGTGACCAGCCCCATCCGCGGGTTCGGCAAGGCCATGAAGTTCGGCACCACCACCTGCGGACCCTCCTCGTGCACCAACCAGGGCGTCATCAAGATCGAGGACAGCGTCCCGGGGGTGTTCACTCCCGGGATCAACAACTTCGAGTGGGGAGCCACCGTCCAGCTCACCGCGCCGAGCACGGACATGGGCATGAACGTCATCCAGAAGGGCCGCAGCGGCACCGAGGACATGTGGAAGCTCCAGCTCGACCTCGGCAATGCGTCGTGCGTCGTCAAGGTCGACGGAGGCGCGGTCGCCAAGGCCGCGTCGCCGCAGCTGACCGTGGGACACAACTACAAGCTGCGGTGCAAGCGGGTGAGCGGCACGCTCACCCTGACCGTGACGGAGTTCGCGGCCGACGGCTCCGAGATCGGCACGCCGGTGGTCTACCCGAGCACGGGTGGCTCGGCCGCCGGGATGCTCGACCACTTCGGCACCGCAGACGACGTCTACGTTGGCTCGAAGGGCACCGTCTCGAACCCCGACCAGCTGCGAAACACCATCCTCGACACCGTGACCTACTGGGCAGGCTGAGGCAGAGCCCGCCCTGCTTCCTGCCGAACTGGCTCCATCAGCGGTGCGTGTCCTCGGCTCCGACCACTCTTGCCGCTTCGTGCCGCTGGTCATAGCGTGCAGAGCGCTTGTGGTCCGCATCTCGGGAGGGAACCCATGCGCTCGTCGCTCGCTGCACCCTTGGCACTCGTCCTCGCGCTCGGCGTCTCGGCGCCGGTCGCCGCCCACGGCCAGACAGTTGGCCGGACAGCTGGCCGGACAGCTGGCTGGACAGCTGGCCACGCGGACCAGCACGGCCACCATGGCCACGGGCAGGCCGACAGCGGCCGCTACGCCCGGCACGCGCCGCGGCCGGGGCTGACCGACCAGGACTTCTACTTCGTGATGGGCGACCGGTTCGCCAACGGCGACACCGCCAACGACACCGGCGGTCTCGGCCCGGACCCGCTCGTCAGCGGCTTCGACCCGACCAGCAAGGGCTTCTACAACGGCGGCGACCTCAAGGGGCTCAAGGACGAGCTCGACTACATCCAGGGACTCGGCACCGACGCGATCTGGCTGACCCCGATCTTCAAGAACAAGGCCGTGCAGCTCGAGGACGGGCCCTCGGCCGGCTACCACGGCTACTGGATCACCGACTTCACCCAGGTCGACCCGCACCTCGGCACCAACCAGGACCTGACCGACCTGGTCCAAGCGGCGCACGCACGCGGGATGAAGGTCTTCTTCGACATCATCACCAACCACACCGCCGACGTGATCGGCTACAGCGAGGGCGACCGGACGGCGTACGTCTCGAAGGACGCCTCGCCCTACCGGACGGCGGGCGGCCAGCCCTTCGACGACCGCGACTACGCGGGCAGCAACAGCTTCCCGCCCCTCGACCCCGCCACGTCGTTCCCCTACCACCCGGTGCTCGGGTCCGACGAGACCGACCAGAAGTCGCCGGCGTGGCTCAACGACGTGACGAACTACCACAACCGCGGCAACACCACGTTCACCGGCGAGGACAGCCAGTACGGCGACTTCTTCGGCCTCGACGACCTCTTCACCGAGAAGCCGCAGGTCGTCAACGGGATGATCGACATCTACAGGTCGTGGGTCGACGGCTTCGGCATCGACGGCTTCCGGATCGACACCATGAAACACGTCAACGACGAGTTCTGGCAGCAGTTCGGCCCGGCCATGCAGACGATCGCGGCGCAGGACGGCAACCCCCACTTCTTCATGTTCGGCGAGGTCGCGCTCGGCGGCAGCGGCGCCGCGGAGAAGAGCTTCACCTCCCACTACACGACCCACGACAAGATGCAGGCGGTGCTCGACTTCCCCTTCCAGGACGCCGCCCGCGGCTTCGCGTCCAAGAGCCTCGACAACACCCAGCTCGCCCAGTTCTTCGTCGACGATGACTGGTACACCGACCGCGACTCCAACGTCTACGAGCTGCCGACCTTCCTCGGCAACCACGACATGGGCCGCATCGGGTCCTTCCTGCAGGCCGACAACCCCGGCGCCGACGACGCCGAGCTGCTGGCCCGCGACCGGCTGGCGCACGAGCTGATGTACTTCTCGCGCGGCAACCCGGTCGTCTACTACGGCGACGAGCAGGGCTTCACCGGAGCCGGTGGCGACCAGCTCGCCCGGCAGTCGATGTTCGCCAGCCAGGTCCCGGAGTACCGGGCCGACGACCAGATCGGGACCGACCGCACCGGCGCCGACGACAACTTCGTGACCGGCTCGCCGATGTACCAGACCATCCAGCAGCTCGCCGCCGTCACCCGGCAGCACCCGGCGCTGCGCAACGGCGCCGAGCAGATGCGCTACGCGTCGGCCGGCCCGGGCGTCTTCGCGTTCTCGCGCATCGACCGCCGGCACCAGCGCGAGTACGTCGTGGCGCTCAACAACAGCGAGTCGAGCGCCTCGGCCGACGTGCCGACGTACGTCCGCAAGGGCGGCTTCCGGAAGGTGTTCGGCGCCGGGCCGGCGACGATCGCCAGCCACGGCGACCGCACGCTCGGCGTGAGCCTGCCGGCGCTGTCGGCGTCGGTGTACAGGTCGGAGCGCCGGATCCCGCGCTCGCATGTCGCCCCGCGGATCGGCCTCGAGGCACCGGCGCCGGCCGCGGAGTCGCACGGGCGGATGCACGTCGCCGCGGACGTGCGCGGCCACTCCTTCTACGAGGTGACCTTCCAGCGCCGGATCGGCCATGGCCGCTGGCAGACCATCGGCGTCGACGACTCCGCGCCCTACCAGGTCTACGACGACGTCTCTTCGCTCTCGCCAGGGCTCGGTGTCTCCTACCGCGCGGCGGTGCTCGACAACGCCGGTCACACGCGCGGGAGCGCGGCCCGAGCCACGCACGTCCCCACGACCCAGGTCACGATGACCGCACCGGCGGACGGCGGCACGGTCAGCAACATCGACCCGGTCACCGTGGCCGCTGCCGTGGACCCCGAGCGGCCCCTGCAGTCCGTGGAGTTCGAGCGCAGCGTCGCAGGCGGGCCATGGACGAGCCTCGGCACAGACAGCTCCGCGCCGGCGTACACCGTCACCGACGACGTGTCCGCGCTGCCGCTGGGCACCGAGGTCAGCTACCGGGCGATCCTCAGCGAGCACGGCGTCGTCCAGGCGACGAGCGCACCGACCACCGTCACGACGGCGCTGCCGCAGCCCGCGGTCCACTCGGTCACCGTGGCCGGCAGCCTGCAGTCCGAGCTCGGCTGTCCCGCCGACTGGCAGCCGGACTGCGCGGCGACCCACCTGGCCTTCGACACCTCCGACGGGAAGTGGCACGGCACCTTCACGCTGCCCGCCGGCGACTACGACTGGAAGGTCGCCATCGACGACAGCTGGACGGTCAACTACGGAGCTGGCGGCGCGGCCGGCGGCGCCAACCTGACGTTGTCCGTCCCGGCCGGCGGCGGCACCTACGTCTTCACCTGGGACCAGGTCACCCATGTGCCGTCGGTGGCGTAGCGCCTAGGTCCGTCGGCGGGATGGTCCCCGACGCTTCCAACCCGCCTCACGGGGTCGATGTTGGAAACGTCGGGGACTATCCGGACAGGCGGGCGAGGTCGGCCTCGACCATCCGGCGCACGACGTCGTGGAAGCCGAGGGTGGGCGCCCACCCGAGGTCGGTGCGGATCCGGGTGGCGTCGCCGACGAGCTCGGTGGCGTCCACGGGTCGGAAGAGGGCGGGGTCGACCTCGACGTACGACGACCAGTCGTCGATGCCCACGCAGCGGAACGCCGTCGCGACGAACTCCTCGACCGAGTGGCTCACGCCGGTGGCGACCACGTAGTCACGGGGTATCTCGGCGCGTGCGGCGCGCAGCATCGCGTCGACGTAGTCGGGCGCCCAGCCCCAGTCGCGGACCGCGGCCAGGTTGCCGAGGCTCAGCGAGGTCGCGCGGCCCGCGGAGATCGCGGCCGCCCCCGCGGTGATCTTGCGGGTCACGAACTGCTCAGGACGGCGCGGCGACTCGTGGTTGTAGAGGACCAGGCTGACCGCGTGCAGGTCGCGGTGCCGGTAGACCTCGACCATCAGGTGCGCGAAGGCCTTCGCAGCGCCGTAGGGGTTGACCGGCCGGACCGGGGTGTCCTCGTCCTGGGGTGAGCGGTCGGGCAGGCCGAAGATCTCGGCGCTGGAGGCCTGCACGAACCGCACCGTGCGGCCGCCGCGCTCCTGGAGCAGGTGCGCCGACTCGAGCAGCCCCACCGCCGCCAGCCCGTTGACGCGGGCGGTGAGGTCGGGCTCGTCCCACGAGCGCGCCACCGAGCTCACAGCGGCCAGGTTGTAGACCTCCTCGGGAGCGAGCTCGAGCAGCAGGGCGCGGGTGCCCTCGATGTCGGCGACGTCGCCGAGATGCGCCCGTACGCCGGCGACCGGCGCATCGTCGGGCAGTGCGAGCGCGTGCACCTCGACGCCCTCGGCGAGCAGCCGCTCGGCGAGGTAGCTGCCGTCCTGGCCGCCGACACCGGTGATCAGGGCGCGCGACATGCCGCTCAGTCTGACCGAGGAGCGGCGGGGGTCAGTACGCGCCCTTGGAGGTGAGCACGGCCCCGAGGGTGCGCGCCAGGATGGTGAGGTCCTGCAGCATCGACCAGTTGTCGACGTAGTAGAGGTCGAGACGGATCGCCTCGTCGAAGGCGAGGTCGGAGCGGCCGGAGACCTGCCACAGGCCGGTCATCCCCGGCCGGACCCGGAGCCGGCGCACGGTGTCCGTGGCGTAGCGCGCGACCTCGGTCGGGAGCGGCGGCCGCGGGCCGACCAGGCTCATCTCGCCGCGCAGCACGTTGACCAGCTGGGGCAGCTCGTCGATGGAGAAGCGACGCAGCCAGCGGCCTGGTCGGGTGATCCGCGGGTCGTCCTCCATCTTGAACAACCCCTCGCGGTGACCGGTCAGGGCGTGCAGCTCGGCCAGCAGCTGCTCGGCGTTGACGACCATCGAGCGGAACTTCAGGCAGCGGAAGGTCGACCCGTCGCGCCCGGCCCGCTCCTGGGTGAAGAGCACCGGGCCGCCGTCGTTCAGCTTGATCCAGATCGCCGAGAAGACGAACACCGGCGCGAAGAGACCCAGCAGGGCCAGCGCCCCGACGATGTCGAAGCAGCGCTTGCCTGCCCGCGAGGCGTGGACGGCGCGGGGCTTGGCGATGTGCATGAGCGGCAGCCCGCCGACGGGACGGACCCGGACCCGCTCCGCCGAGACATCGGTGATGCTCGGGGCGACCACGACCTGGACGTCGCGCTCCTCGAGCTGCCAGGCGATCCGGCGCAGCTGGGTGGAGGAGTCGAGCGCGCCGCCGGCCATGAAGATGACGTCCGCCTCGGCGATCTCGACGGCGTGCAGGAGCTGGTCGGGCGAGCCGATGACGGGTACGCCGGCCGCGGTCTGGCCGTCCTGCGGCGGCGCCGGGACCAAGGCGCCCACGACGTCGTAGCCCAGCCAGCGCTCGCGGCGGAGCACGCCCGCGACCTCGTCGACATGGCCCGGAGTGCCGGCGATGACGACCCGCTGCTGCAGCGCTCCGCGCGTCCGCGCGGCGTACAGCGCCCTGCGCAGCAGGAACCGGCCGAGGATCAGGGTGGGCATGCCGATGGCGAACAGGAGCAGGAAGAAGCCGCGCGAGAGTGGGAACTTGGCGAGGTAGGCACCGACGCCGACCAGCCCGGCGGCGAGCACGCTCGCGTTGAGCACCCGCTTGTACTCGTCGGTGCCGGCCCCGAAGATGTCGCGGGAGTAGCTGCCGGCCAGCCACAACATGAGCAGCCAGCCGCCCATCATCAGCGGTCCGGCCAGGCCGAGGGTGTCGGAGACCTGGATGTAGGAGGGGTCGAAGACCGCGAGCCGGTCACGTCCGAAGGCGGCAGCCGCCCCGGCGAGGCAGACGGCGACCACGTCGGTGACGAACGCCGTGGGGGCGAGGTAGCGCAGCGCCCGGTGCGGCGCTCCCGGGACGAAGGAGAACCGGCGCTCGGCGAGCAGGGTCATCCGGGCTCCGAGCCGAAACGGTGCTCGCTCACGGGTCTACCAACGGGTAACGGCGGTCCGGGTTACTCCCAAGCAGCTGCTTGGGAGCCGGTCTGGACCAGCAGCTCTCCACAGCCTGTGCAAGCGTTTGCGCTCACCGTGCACAGGGCCGTCGTCGGGCGTTACCACGCTGTGCACGATCGTTACCGACCCGTGGCCTCCATCCTGCGGCTGCGGCGGGCCCGGGCCGGGAGCACTCATGCGGTCCGCACCGATCTGACGTGCGACCCGTCGCCGCCTACCCTGGCCCCATGAAGGTCCTCGTCACCGGCGGCGCCGGCTACATCGGCTCGGTCACCGCCAAGGCGCTCGAGGAGGCCGGACACGTTCCCGTGATCCTGGACTCGCTCCTCACCGGGCCGCAGGCCTTCGTGCGGGACCGGATCTTCTACGAGGGCGACATCGCCGACCGGGCGCTGGTGGCCAGGGTCGTCGAGGAGCACCCCGACCTCGACGCGACCATCCACATGGCGGCGCGGATCGTGGTTCCCGAGTCGGTCGCGATGCCCTACGTCTACTATCGAGACAACGTCGCGAAGTCCCTGGAGCTCTTCGACCAGCTCGAGCAGCTCGGCAAGCCGCGGGTGCTGTTCTCCAGCTCGGCGAGCCTCTACGCCATGAAGCCGGACTTCGAGGTCACCGAGGCCGACCCGCTGGCGCCGGGGTCGCCCTACGCCCGCACCAAGCGGATGATGGAGCAGGTCCTCGAGGACATGGCGGCGGCCACCGACCTGCGGGCGATCATCCTGCGCTACTTCAACCCGATCGGCTCCGACCCCGACCTGGAGTCGGGCATCTACGCGAAGGAGCCGAGCCACGTCCTGGGCCAGCTGGTGATGGCCGCGCGCGGGCAGAAGGACGCGTTCACGATCACCGGCACCGACAACCCGACCAGGGACGGCACCGGGATCCGCGACTACATCCACGTGTGGGACCTGGCGCGCGCGCACGTGCAGGCGATCGAGCGGTTCGACGAGGTGATCGCCGCGTCCGGCGGGCCCAGCGTCGTCATCAACATCGGCACCGGCTCCGGGGTGACCGTCCGTGAGCTGGTCACCGCCTTCGAGAAGGTCTTCGGCAGCGAGGTCCCCGTCCGCGAGGCGCCGTCGCGACCGGGTGACGTGCCGGGCGCGTTCGCGAACGTCGACCGCGCGCACGAGCTGCTCGGCTGGCACCACGAGCTCTCGCTGGAGGACGCCATCGCCTCCGCCCTGGCCTGGGGAGAGAAGCGCCAGGAGATCCTGGGCTACGAGTGAACGCCGTACTCGGGCAGCTGCTCGCAGCGCTCCTCTCGGCCGGGGTCGCGCTCGGGGTCGGGCCGGCGCCGGTCGGTGACGAGCCCGCGCCGGCGGTGGCCCGGCACGCCGACCAGCCGCTCGCCGGCAAGGTCGTCGTCATCGACGCCGGGCACCAGCTCGGCAACCACAACTTCCCCGAGCAGATCAACCGGCTGGTCCCCGCGGGTGGCTTCTCGAAGCCGTGCAACACCACGGGCACGGCCACCGACGGCGGCTACCCCGAGGCGACGTTCGCCTGGCTGGTGACGCTCAAGCTGAAGGCCAAGCTCGAGAAGTCGGGCGCCACCGTGGTGCTGACCCGCACCTCGAACCGGGAGGACCGGTGGGGACCCTGCGTCGACGTGCGTGGGCGCGCCGGCAACACCCTGCCCTCGGGCGGCCGCGCCGACCTCAAGATCAGCATCCACGGCGACGGCTCGGTGAGCCCGGGCGCGCACGGCTTCCACGTCATCTACCCACCCGACCGCGCGCCGTGGACCGACGACATCTTCCGGCCCTCCAAGCGGCTGGCCCTGGTCACCAAGGCCGCGCTGCTCAAGCGCCGGTTCTCGGTCGCCAACTACATCGCGGGCGGTGACGGTCTAGACGTGCGGTCCGACCTCGCGACCCTCAACCTGTCCGACGTGCCGGTCGTCATGCTCGAGGCCGGGAACATGCGTGACAGCGGGGATGCCGCCGTGATGACGTCCGCCGCGGGTCAGGCCCGCTACGCCAGGGCGCTCGCCATGGCCGTGCGCGACTACCTGCGTTGAAGCACGTTCGGTTGTCCACGGAGCCTTGTCCGGTGACAATCGTGTGGACTTCCGGAGCTCGGTCCGGGCTCTGCATCGGATCCGGAGGGCATGGTGACCACGACGACCCCGAACCGCGGCGACCGCGACAGGGTCTCCGTGGGTGACGGGAGGCGGTCCGTCTCCGTCTCGCCGCAGCGCCCCGACCGGACCATCTGGCGCAAGGTCGTCCTGCTGCTCAACGTCGCGCTCATCGCCGGGGTGGCGATCATCGGGCTGACCCAGCTGCACGACCAGGACCCGGCCGACCCCGCCGTGGCCACCGACTCGACGGTGGGACCGGCCTCGACCCTTCCCGACCCCGACGCCACACCGTCCGACGTGGCGACCACGCTGCCGTCGGCGGACCCCGCGCCGAGCACTCCACCATCGTCTGCACCGCCCTCGTCAGCGACCCCGCCCGCGACCCCACCAGCGACGGGCGGGACCGGCGTCGTCACGGCTCCGCACGTCCAGCCGAGGATGCGGGCCAACTTCGCGAAGGGCGACGGCTGGCCCTACGGCGCCGGCTTCCGCGAGACCGGCCGGTTCGCCTGGCCGCTCGGCGTCGTCGACGGCGTCATGACGCACGGCCAACCCTCGGCGCCCGACTCCGTGAGCTGGCTCGAGAAGTGGCTCAAGACCGACATCCGGACGATCGGCGCGCGCGTGCTGTTCGCCCCCAACCACTCCGGTGCCGCGGCCATCACGGCCTGGCACACCTCGGTGCTCGACACCAGCGGGCTGGAGCAGCCCCGCACCGGCATGCGGCTCGTCGTCCTGCCGGGCCTGTGGCGGCTGGTCGCCCTCGACGGCGACGGCCCGTCGGTCATCACCTCGGGGAGCTACCGGCAGACCGGACACTCCGCGACGTTCAACCTGGTCCGCCGCAACAGCACGATCTGGCTGACCGACCCGACCGGCCAGGTGATCCGGGTGGACGACCCGCGGATCGGCTCCCTGTCGGGGCCGTGGGCCTCGTGGGAGCTGCGGGACGACAGCCCGGACCGGCGACCGGCCGGCTTCCAGGAGATCTGGGCCGGCTGAGCGGGTCCCGCGGGCGGGCTCCGAGGCGGGTCCCGGGCGGCTTCGAGGCACAGTTAGCCTCGGGACCATGGTGGTGGCGGACGCGGAGTGGGCGGACCGCAACACCCACCACTGGGACGCCTGGTCGCTGAGCTCGCTGCTCGAGGCGAAGGCCGGCCGCACGGTGAGCCTGGTGGTGCCGGCGCGCAACGAGGCCGCGACCGTCGGTGACGTGGTCACCCGGGTCCGGGAGGCGCTGGTGGAGACGGTCGCGCTGCTCGACGAGATCGTCGTCATCGACTCCGACTCCACCGACGCGACCTACGACGTCGCAACCGACGCCGGAGCGGTCGTGCACCGCGCGGCCGAGATCCGGCCCGACCTCGGCACCACCCCCGGCAAGGGCGAGGCGATGTGGAAGTCGCTGTTCGTGACCCGGGGAGAGGTCATCGTGTTCATGGACGCCGACCTGCTCGACTGGGACACCCACTTCGTGCCCGGCCTGCTCGACCCGCTGCTCACCCGCCCCGAGGTGCAGCTCGTCAAGGGGTTCTACGAGCGGCCGATGGGCTCGGGGGAGAGCGCGGTGCCGTTCGAGGGCGGGCGGGTCACCGAGCTGGTGGCGCGACCATTGAT
>Ga0268264_10000279_pt1 | contig 86620 bp, 67 predicted proteins | sample KBSSwiS32_FD_190357 | JGI IMG/M metagenome (GOLD analysis project Ga0268264, IMG submission 190357) | Switchgrass rhizosphere microbial communities from Kellogg Biological Station, Michigan, USA - KBS Switchgrass S3-2 (SPAdes) (version 2) | ecosystem: Host-associated > Plants > Roots >... | reverse complement strand
TCCTTCGAGCCCCGCCGGTCGAGAGACCTCAGCCCCAGGAGAAACCCAGATGACCTTCCTCGTGACCGGCGCTGCCGGCAACCTCGGCGCCCTCGCCGTGCAGTCGCTGCTCGACCGCGGCGTGGCTCCCGGCGACATCGTCGCGACCGCCCGCGACACCGACCGGCTCGCCGGGCTGGCCGCGCAGGGCGTGGTCACCCGTCGGCTCGACTACGACGACCCGGCCTCGATCGAGACCGCCCTCGACGGCGTGCACCGGCTGCTGCTGGTCTCCTCGAGCGTGCCCGGCCAGCGCGTCGCCCAGCACCGGGCGGTGCTCGAGGCGGCCGCACGTCGGCGGCTCGAGCTGGTCGCCTACACGAGCATCCTGCACGCCGACACGACCTCGCTGGCCCTCGCGGCCGAGCACCTCGGCACCGAGCAGGTGCTGGTCGAGCTCGGGCTGCCGCACGTGCTGCTCCGCAACGGGTGGTACCTCGAGAACTACACCGCGCAGCTCCCCGTCCAGCTCGAGCACGGCGTCGTCGGTGCGGCGGGCCAGGGCCGGATCAGTGCCGCCGCCCGGGCCGACTTCGCCGAAGCAGCTGCGGTCGCCCTCCTGGCCGACGACAGCGCCGGGAAGATCCACGAGCTCGCCGGCGACGAGGCGTTCACCATGGCCGACTACGCCGCCGCGGTCTCCGAGCAGGCGGGTCAGCAGGTGAGCTACGTCGACCTGCCGGAGGCGGACTACGCGGCCGTCCTCGAGGGGGCCGGCGTCCCGGCGGCGTTCGCGAAGATCCTGGCCGACGGCGACCGTGGCGTCTCCGAGGGCGAGCTCTACGACGGCTCCGGCACCCTGAGCGCCCTGATCGGCCGCCCCACGACGCCGCTGGCCGACGCGGTCAAGGCCGCACTGGTCTGACGCGAGCCGCCGGTCAGGCCGGCCTGGTGTAGCGGATCCCGCTGGAGGTGCCGTCCGGGTCGATCCCGGGTGGTTCGAAGAGCAGCCCCGCGTCGTTGAGGACGCTGCTGAACTCGTGGGCGAGGGCGTGGTGTCCGAGCTCGGAGGGGTGGATGCGGTCGCGGGACCAGAACTCCCGGTCGTAGACGCCCGGGTGGGCGGAGAGGTCGACGCGGAGGCCGCCGTACTGCTCGTGGATCTCGTCGTAGATCCGGTTGAGCAGGCCGATGCGGGGCCGGAGCCGTAGGCCGAGCGGGCCGCGGAGGTGAAGGACCCGGGCATGGTCGTGGAAGCGCACCGTGAGCAGCAGCGCGCCCTGCTCCGACAGCCGTCGGGCACAGTGGAGCAGGTCATCGCGCAGCGCGGCCGGACTCCACCTCGAGCGCACGGCGTCGTTGAGGCCGACGACGAGCGAGGCGAGGTTGGCTCGGTGGTCCACGGCGACTGGCAGCTGGTCGCGGCGTACCTGTGCGGCGGTCGAGCCGGCGGCCGCCAGGTCGCAGAAGGACACGTCGTGGTCGTGGGCGATCGCGTCGACGAGGAGGGAGGTCCATCCTCGCGTGAAGCCGCCGTGGTCAGCGTCCCCGAGGCCGCAGGTGCCGGAGTCGCCGAGAGCGACGAACCGCACGTAGCCGCGGCGCCCAGCGGCCGGCATCCAGGCCGGCTCCGGGCGCGGGGTCGCGTCGCCGGTCATGGCTCAGCTGGCCAACGCGACAGGGAAGGCGTTCGGCGGAGGGACGGCGGACCCGTTGGGCAGGATCGCGCCACCGTCGTCGAAGGCGATGACGCCGTTGCAGAGCAGGCACCAGCCCTGCTCGTCACGGCGGCAGACGACACAGGCGTGGCGAGCATCGGTGGCGTCGGCTGGGGGACACGGTGGTACGTGGGTGCACATTTCGGTCACTTCCTGCACTGGTCGGCAGGGGAGCCCCACCCGAGAAGAGTCACCTGCACATTCGGTCTGAGGAGTTCCAGAGTGCGCCCGTATGCCGCGCAGCACATTCGGGTGACCACGTAGATCGCTACGTATTCGGGCTCCTACGCAGAAACAGCTCAACGACGGGGATCGCCACGTCCGGTCGCCGTACCGGCAGGCGGAGGGTGAGGGTTCCGGGCGGCTGTGCCGGCTCGTCGGTCATCATGGCCGCCCGCGCCTGGTCGTGCACCTCGAGGGCCACCTCGGAGGCGTCGTGCAGGAACTGGGCGTACTCCACCCGGGTCGCCAGTCCGGGGAGGTGGACGGTCTCGAACGGCCAGGCGAACAGGTGCAGGTAGAGCCGGTTGCCGCGCTGGGTGTAGCGGCAGTCCGGCGGCGGGACGAAGGTGCTGGGGCCGGCGCCGTGGATCGCGCGACCGTGCCGGCGCATCCACTCGCCGATGACCTGCAGGGTGTGCGTGGCCACGGGGTCGAGCTCCCCGCGTCCGGTCGGACCGACGTTGAGCAGCAGGTTGCCGTCCTTGGACACCGTGTCGACCAGCATCCGCAGCAGCAGGTCGGGTGACTTGTTGTCGGTGTTGTCGCGGGCGTAGCCCCAGTTGCCGTTGATGGTCTGGCACGCCTCCCACAGGACGGGCGCGCCGTCACGCATCGGTGGCTCGCTCGGCTGGAACTGCTCGGGAGTGACGAAGTCGCCCGGGACCCCGAGCCGGTCGTTGACCAGGATCCCCGGCTGCAGCTCACGCACGGTGGCCAGCAGCTCCTCGGCTCCCCAGTCCTCGGCGCCCTTGCCACCCCACACCTTGACGCCCTCGTGCACGTGGTCGACGTAGGAGAAGTCCAGGAACAGGGCGTCGATCGTGCCGTACCGGGTCAGCAGCTCGCGGACCTGCCCGTGCAGGTAGTCCCGATAGGCCGCGATGTCGCGATCGGGTTGGCCGGCCAGCGCTTCGGGGTCGTCGCGGAGCGGGTGCAGGCCGTCGATCGGGAACTGCGGGTGGTGCCAGTCGATGAGGGAGTGGTAGAAGCCGACACCGAGGCCGCGCTCGCGTAGTGCGTCGACCAGCGGCCCGATCAGGTCGCGCCCGTACGGCGTGTGCGCCACCGTGAAGTCCGACAGCTCGCTGTCCCACAGGCAGAAGCCCTCGTGGTGTTTGGTCGTCACGACGGCGTAGCGCATGCCGGCCGCTTGGGCCTGGGCCGCCAGAGCCTCCGGGTCGAACAGGTCGGGATCGAAGTGGTCGAAGTACTGCTGGTAGTCCTGGTCCGGGGTCCGCTCGCCGTGCCGCATCCACTCGCCCCGCGCGGCCAGGGAGTAGAGGCCGAAGTGGACGAACAGCCCGAACCGCCGGTCCTGGAACCGGGCTGCGGCCTCGGCTGTGGTGTCGACGGGCTCGCGGGAGTCGGTCATCCCTGCACTCCTCCCTTGGCGAGGTCGGCCACGAAGTTGCGCGCGAACAGCGTGAACGCGAGCAGCAGCGGGGTGATGGCCATCAGCGTGCCGGCCATCAGCATCGCGTAGTCGGTCAGGTTGCCCCCGTTGCCCAGGTTGAGCTGGGCCAGCGCCACCTGCAGCGTGACCTTGTTCGGGTCGGTGAGCACCACCAGGGGCCAGATGTAGTCGTTCCACGAGTTGATGAACGTGTAGATCCCGAGGAAGGCCAGCCCGGGCCGGATCAGCGGTAGGCAGACGCTGCGGTAGATCCGCAGGAAGCCCGCGCCGTCGATGCGGGCGGCGTCGATCAGCTCGTCGGGCAGCGCGCGGATGATGTACTGCCGCATCCAGAAGATGCCGAAGGCGTTGACCGCCGCCGGGACGATCAGGGCCTGCAGGGTCCCGACCCAGCCGATCTTCACCATGATCAGGTACTGCGGGACGATCGACAGCTGGGCCGGGAGCATGAAGATCAGCATCAGCAGCCCGAACAGCACGCTGCGCCCGGGGAAGCGGTACTTGGCGAACGTGAACGCTGCCAGGGAGTCGAAGAAGAGGACGAGCACGGTAGTGCAGACCGCGACGATCAGGGTGTTGAGCATCGAGCCGAAGAAGTCGATGGTGTCGAGCACGTGCCGGACGTTCTCGACCAGGTGCGAGCCGGGCACCAGCCGCGGCGGGTAGCGGAACATGTCGCGCGAGGTGTTGGTCGCGAGCACGAGCGACCAGTAGAAGGGGAAGATCGAGATCAGCACGCCGACACCCAGGACGGAGTGCGGCAGGACCTGCGCGCGGCGCATACGGCTCATCGGGGTCAGTCCTCCGCCCGGGCGACGAGCCGCCAGTTGATCAGCGTGAACACACCGACGATCAGGAAGATCGCCCACGCCATGGCGGCGCCGTAGCCGTAGTCGTTGTAGCTGAACGCCTGCTGGAAGAAGTACAGGACCATCGTCAGACCGCCCTGGCCGGGGCCGCCGCTGTTGGGCGCGGTGGCGGCGTTGCTCCCGGTCAGCACCTGCGCCTCGGTGAAGCTCTGGAGGCCGGTGATGGTCGAGATCACGACCGTGAAGAGGATGACCGGCCGCAGCAGCGGGACGGTGATCGAGAAGAAGGTCCGGATCGGGCCGGCGCCGTCGACCTTGGCGGCCTCGTAGAGGTGCCCCGGGATCGTCTGGAGCCCGGCGAGGTAGATGATCGCGTTGTAGCCGACCCACTGCCACGTCATCAGCGAGGCGATGGTGATCTTGATCCCCCACGGGGTGTTGGTCCAGGGGTAGGTCGGCAGGTGGACCGCCTGCAGGATCGCGTTGATCAGCCCGAAGTGGGAGCTGAAGAGCATCTTGAACAGGATCGCCATCGCCACCACCGAGGTGACGTTGGGGATGAAGTAGGCCATCCGGTAGAAGCTCTTGGCCCGGGTGACCGAGTGCAGCAGCGCGGCGATGACCAGCGCCATGGACAGCATCGGCACCGTGGACATCAGCCAGATCACCACGGTGTTCCACAGCGACAGGTAGAACGTGTGGTCCTTGATCAGGAAGCGGTACTGGTGCAGCCCGACGAACTCCCGGTCTCCGAGGCCCGACCAGCGGTGCAACGAGAGATAGAGCGAGAACAGCACCGGGAACAGCCCGAAGACGGCGAACAGCAGGTAGAACGGCGAGATCGCCAGGTACTGCGGCCAGTACCTCCAGAATACGGTTCGGCGTCGCGGCCGTCCCGCGCCGGACGCAGGGTGTTGGTCCGGCACGGGATCGGCGAGGACGAGATTGCGCTCTGACACGTCAGGTCACACGCTCACACCGAGCCGCTCGGCCACCGACTTCGCCTTGCTCACCGCGTCGTTCCAGGCATCCTCGGGGTCCTTGCCCTTGGTCTCGACGTTGCCGAGCTCCTCGTAGTACGCCGCCGACACCGCGCCGTCGTAGGGGCTGGTGAAGGCCACCGGGATCTTCTCGGCCTGCGGCCCGAAGACCTCGATCGTCTTCTGGCCACCGAAGAACGGGTCCGGCTTGGTCAGCTCGGCCATCGTGTACGACGCCGGGGTCGCCGGGAAGAGCGCGGCGTCGCCGAACCCGCGGGCCTCGTTCTCCGGGCTGAGGATCCAGGTGATGACCTCGAAGGCCTGCTCGGCGTTCTTCGAGCTCTTCGGGATCGTGAGGAACGACCCACCGATGTTGGCCGGCCCGCCCGGGTTCGCGGCGACCTTCCACTTCCCGGCGCTGTCGGGCGCACCGTTGGCGATGTCGAGGCCGGCCCAGGCGGCACCCAGCTGTGCGGGCAGGGTGCCGTTGGTCATGCCCGCGTTGGTGTCGTTGCCATCGGTGATCTTGGCGTCGATCCCGAGAGTGAGCGCCTTGATCGCGGTGTCCCAGGCGGCCCGGATGTGGTCCTGGTCGCCGATGAACTTGTCGTCCTTGTCGACGTAGAACTCGGTGCCGGCACCGGTGACCATGCCGAAGATGGTGCCGAGGTCCTTGACCAGGTAGTGGTCGGGCAGCTTGGCCTTGAGCTGGACGCCGAGCTGGTAGTAGTCGTCGTACGTCGAGGCCGCCGCGGCCAGCTCGGCGGGATCGGTGGGCAGCCCGGCCTGGGCGAAGACGTCCTCGCGGTAGAACAGCGCGGTCGGGCCGATGTCGATCGGGATGCCCATCTGGGTGCCGTCCGGCGCGGTCGCCTGTGCCCACTTCCAGTCCAGGTACTGTGACTTGAGCTTGTCGGCACCGAGGCTGTTGAGGTCGGTGAACTGCTTCGCCTGGGGGTAGAACGAGGCGATGTCCTCGCCCTTCACCCCGGTGATGTCCGGCACGCCCCTGCCGCCGGTCATCGTGGTCAGCAGCTTGGCCTTGAAGTCACCGCCGATCTCCTGCGTCTTCAGCGCCGGCTTGGTGAACTTCTTGACCGCGTCGTCGAGCACGGCCTTGCTGAGCCCTCCGCCCCAGATCCACAACGACAGCGACGAGTCGCTGCCGCCCGAGGCCGAGTCACCGCAGGCTGCGGTGAGACCCCCGACCGATGCTCCGGCCATCCCGAGTAGACCGAGCTGTACCAACCGTCTGCGCGACAGTTCCATCGTTTTCTTACCTTTCGTCAGCTGGGATGACCAGGTCGAGGAAGCCGTAGTCACGGCTCAGTGAGGCGTCGCCCGCGTCGCGCGCCTGGCGCCACCAGGCGGCGATCTCGGGCCACCCGGGGGCGGCCGCCCCGCCGCCGGGGCGCTGCAGGGACAGTGCCGAGGTCAGGACGGCGAACCGCAGCCGCTCGTCGAGCGGCCAGCCCGCCAGGGTGGCTGCGGTCAGCCCGGCGCCGAAGACGTCTCCGGCGCCGGTCGCGTCGACGACGTCGACGCTCAACCCGGGTGCCGCCGCCGTCTCGCCGGTCGTCTGGTCGACCGCGATCGCCCCGTCCCGGCCCAACGTGACGACGGCGAGGGGCACGAGGTCGGCGAGCCGGGACAGGGCTGCTTGTGGGGTGTCGGTGCGCGTGTAGCCCATCGCCTCGCCGGCGTTCGGCAGGAACGCGTGGCAGGAGGAGAGCTGCTCGAGCAGGTCGGGGAGCCACTGCTGCGAGGGGTCCCACCCGACGTCGGCGAAGACCAGGCTGCCGAGCTCCTGGGACCGGCGGACCCAGCCGCCCGAGTCCGGTGCGAGGTGCACCAGGACGGCCCGGCTGGCCGGCGGCTCACCGACCAGCTCGTCCTGGCTCAGCGGCGGGGCCTCGGCGTGGGTGACCAGGGCGCGGTCACCGTCGTAGGGCAGGGCCACGGTGACGGGCGTGGCCCAGTCGGCGAAGGTGCGCGACCGGCTCAGGTCGACGCCCTCGGCCTCGAGCGCCCCGCGGCACAGCTCGCCGGCGGCGTCGGCACCGAACGCGGCGGCGAGAGAGGTCGACCGGCCGAGTCGGCGCAGGGCCAGCGCGAAGTTCGCGATGCCGCCGGGCCCGGAGCCGAGCCCCTTGGCCCAGACCTCGGTGCCGGGGGCCGGTGGCGAGTCGAGCCCGGTGAACACCAGGTCGAGGAAGAGCAACCCCGACAGGAAGACGTCGACCGGACGCGCGGCCGCGGCGGCGTCCTGCTCCGGCACCATCTGCACCTCGATCGGTCGGGGAGACTCAATCGGGGATCATGCTCTAGTGTGATCGAGTGTGCAAGAGATTGTTCGAAATTACTCGTGACTATGACTGACTTTGGAGGATAGGGTCGCTGCCATGCTCGCCGAGCGCCGCCATGAACTGATCCTGCGTGCCCTGCGCGCCGACGGCACCGCCACCGTGACCGCGCTGGCGGAGAGCCTCGGCGCCAGTGAGGCGACCATCCGGCGCGACCTGATCCAGCTCGATGGCGAGGGACAGCTGCGGCGCGTCTACGGCGGCGCCGTCCCCGCCGGCGACCGCGACGACCCGTTCGTCGATGTCGCGGAGGTCCGGGTGGTCGAGAAGGACGCGGTCGCCAGCGCCTGCGCCCGGCTGATCCAGGACGGCGAGACCGTGCTGCTCGACATCGGCACCACCGCGCACCGAGTGGCCCGGCAGCTCCGCGGCCGAGAGCTGACGGTGGTGACCAGCAACCTCGCGGTCTATGAGGAGCTGGCGGACGAGACGTCGATCCAGCTGGTGCTGCTCGGCGGGGTGCTCCGCCGGGAGTACCGCTCGGTGGTCGGCTTCCTGACCGAGGACAACCTGCGCCAGGTGCACGCTGACCGGCTGGTCCTCGGCACCAGCGGCGTACGGCCCAGCGGTCAGGTCATGGACACCACGGTGGTGGAGGTGCCGGTCAAGCGCGCCATGATCGCCGCCAGCGACCAGGTCATCCTCGTCGCCGACCTCGGGAAGTTCCCCGGCTCCGGGATGTCTCGCGTCTGCGGCCCGGAGGACCTCGATGTCGTGGTCACCAACGCCGGCGCCGACAGCGCCACCATCGCGGCCCTCCGCGACGCCGGGACCGAGGTGATCGAGGCATGAGGCTGTGCATCCTCGGCGGTGGCGGCTTCCGCGTACCCCTCATCTACCGGGCCCTGCTGGCCGACCACGCCGAGGGCCGGGTCACCCACGTCACCCTGCACGACCTCGAGGCCAGTCGGCTCGCCGCGATCCAGCGGGTGCTCGCGCAGCTGGCGGACGGGGTCCCGGACGCGCCGGTGGTCGAGGTGACCACCGACCTCGACACGGCGCTGGTCGGCGCCGACTTCGTGTTCGTGGCGATCCGGGTCAGTGGCCTGCGCGGCCGCGCCCTCGACGAACGACTCGCCCTGCAGCAGGGCGTGCTCGGGCAGGAGACCGTCGGCGCGGGTGGGGTGTCCTACGGCCTGCGCACCCTCCCGGTCGCTGACCTGATCGCCCAGCGCATCGCGGCGGTCGCGCCGGATGCCTGGGTCATCAACTTCACCAACCCCGCCGGCCTGGTGACCGAGGCGATGTCGGCGCACCTCGCCGACCGGGTGATCGGCATCTGTGACTCTCCCGTGGGGCTCGGCCGCCGGGTGGCCGGGGCGCTGGGCATCGACCCCGCGACCGCGACGTTCGACTACGCCGGCCTCAACCACCTCGGCTGGCTGCGCGCCGTTCGGGTCGACGGGCAGGACGTGCTGCCGCGGCTGCTGTCCGATCCGGACCTGCTCACCTCGTTCGAGGAGGGCAAGCTGTTCGGCGCGGACTGGCTGCAGGCGCTGGGTGCGGTCCCCAACGAGTACCTGCACTACTACTACTACAACCGCGAGGCGGTGGCTGCGGCCCGAGCGGCGGAAGAGACCCGAGGCGGCTTCCTGCTCCACCAGCAGCGCCGGTTCTACGCCGCGGTGGGTGCGGGCGACGGGTCGCCGCTGGACGCCTGGGACAGCACCCGGCTGGAGCGGGAGACGACCTACATGGCCGAGAACCGCGAGGCGGTGGGGGCGGGCGAACGCAGCCCCGACGACCTGGAGTCCGGCGGCTACGAACAGGTGGCGCTGGCGCTGATGCGCGCGATCTCCCACGACGACCGAGCGACGCTGATCCTCAACGTCCGCAACCGCGGCACGCTGCCGCACCTGGACGACGAGGCCGTGGTCGAGGTGCCGTGCGTGGTCGGGTCCGACGGTGCGCGGCCGCTCGCGGTGGACCCCCTCCCGGGCTACGCCGTGGGCCTGGTCTGCGCGGTCAAGGCCGTGGAGCGCTCGGTGATCGAGGCCGCGGCGTCGTCGTCGCGGTCCGCGGCCCTCCGGGCGTTGGCGATCCACCCCCTCGTGGACTCCGTCGCCGTCGCCGCCCGGCTCCTGGAATCGTTCCAGGAGCACTTCCCCGAGCTCGACTACCTACGGTGAACGGCTGAGAGATGCACGAGGATCGGAAGCAGGTCGAGGAGCGGCTCGAGCGGGCGGTCCGGGAGCGGATCCGCCCCGCGACGTACGCCGCGACCACGCCGCTGGAGCTGGCAGTGTGGAAGGTGCCAGGCGAGCCGGTGCCGGTGTCGGCCGCCCTGGCCGCGGACTACGAACCGTTCACGACCGGCACCCGGTGGGGCGCGCCGTGGTCGACCAGCTGGTTCCGGGCCACCGGAGAGGTGCCCGCCGAGTGGGCGGGCCGCCGGGTGGAGGTGGTGCTCGACCTCGGGTTCGTCGGTGACTGGCCCGGCAACCAGGCCGAGGCACTCGTCCACGACCTCGAGGGCCGGCCGCTCAAGGGGGTCGAGCCGCTCAACCAGTACGTGCCGGTCGCCAACCCGGCCGTCGGCGGCGAGCGGGTCGGCCTGCTCATCGAGGCCGCCGCCAACCCCGACATCCTCGCCAACGGGTTCGTGCCCACGCCGCTCGGTGACCGGCTGACCGCCGGGGACGAGCCGCTGTACACCTTCACCCGGGCCGACCTCGCCGTGCTCGACGAGGAGGTCTGGCACCTCGGCCTCGACATCGACGTGCTGTCCGAGCTGATGCAGGAGCTCGCCCAGGCCGACCCGCGCCGGCACGAGATCCTGCGGGCCCTCGAGCGCGCCCTCGACGTGCTCGATCTGACCGATGTCAGCGGCAGCGCCGCTGCCGCGCGCGCCGAGCTGGCCGACGTGCTGGCCCGGCCGGCGCACGCCAGCGCGCACACCATCCACGCGGTCGGCCATGCCCACATCGACAGCGCGTGGCTCTGGCCGCAGCGGGAGACGATCCGCAAGACCGGGCGGACCTTCGCCAACGTCACGGCGCTGGCCGCGGACTATCCGGAGCTCCTCTTCGCCTGCTCGCAGGCCCAGCAGTACGCCTGGGTCAAGGCGTCCCAGCCGGAGGTCTACCACCGGATGCAGGAGGCCGCGAAGGCCGGACAGTGGCTCCCGGTCGGCGGACAGTGGGTCGAGGCCGACGGCAACCTTCCGGGTGGCGAGGCCCTGGCCCGCCAGCTGGTGCACGGCAAGCGGTTCTTCCTCGAGGAGTTCGGGGTCGAGTGCCAGGGCGTGTGGCTGCCGGACTCGTTCGGCTACACCGCGGCCTATCCGCAGCTGGCGCGGCTGGCCGGGATGCAGTGGTTCCTGACCCAGAAGATCTCGTGGAACCAGACCAACAAGTTCCCCCACCACACCTTCTGGTGGGAGGGCATCGACGGCTCCCGGATCTTCACCCACTTCCCCTCGGCCGACACCTACAACGGGACCTTCGAGGGGTCGGAGCTCGCGCACACGGTCCGCAACTACGCCGACAAGGGCGGCGGCACCCGGTCCCTGCTGCCGTTCGGGCACGGTGACGGCGGTGGCGGGCCGACCCGGGAGATGCTGGAACGGGCCCGGCGCGTGCGCGACCTCGAGGGCTCACCTCGCGTCGAGATCACCACGCCGGACGCCTTCTTCGCCGCCGCGCAGGAGGAGTACCCGGACGCCCCCGTCTGGTCCGGTGAGCTCTACCTCGAGCTGCACCGGGCGACGTACACCAGCCAGGCGCGCACCAAGTCGGGCAACCGGCGCAGCGAGCACCTGCTGCGTGAGGCGGAGCTCTGGGCCGCAAGCGCCGCAGTGCTGGGCGCTCCCTCGGCCGGGTTCGACTACCCCTACGACGAGCTGGACCGGTTGTGGAAGGTCGTCCTGCTGCACCAGTTCCACGACATCCTCCCGGGCAGCTCGATCGCGTGGGTCCACCGCGAGGCCGAGGCGACCTACGCCGCCGTGGCGGCCGACCTGGAGTCGATCGTCGCGTCGGCGACCCGGGCGCTGCTCGGCGACGGCGACCGGCAGTGGGTGCTCAACGCCGCCCCGCGGGACCGTACCGAGGTGCTCGACACCCCGGACGGGACCGCGGCACACGTCGTGGTGCCCGCGCACGGCGCGGTGGCGCTCGACTCCGACGCGGCGGCCACTCCGGCACCGGTGCGCGGCGCGGACTCCTGGCTGGACAACGGCCTGGTCAGGGTCGAGCTCGACTCCGACGGGCTCCTCTCCTCCGTGCGGGACCTGGTCGCCGACCGCGAGGTGCTGGCCCCCGGGGCTCGCGGCAACCTGCTGCAGCTGCACGTCGACCTCCCCAACCACTGGGACGCCTGGGACGTCGACCGGCACTACCGGCGGCTGGTCACCGACCTGACCACTGCGGACTCGGTCACGTTGGTCGAGCAGGGGCCGCTGGTCGGCGCGATCCGGGTCGTACGGTCCGTCGGTGGTTCGCGGATCACCCAGACGGTGCGGCTCACAGCGGGCAGCCGGCGGATCGACGTGCTCACCGAGCTCGACTGGCACGAGCAGGAGCGGTTCCTCAAGGCCGCGTTCCCCCTCGACCTGCACGCCGACCGCACGGCGGCCGAGATCCAGTTCGGGCACGTGCACCGGCCCACGCACACCAACACCAGCTGGGACGCCGCCCGCTTCGAGGTCTACGCCCACCGCTGGATCCACGCCGGCGAGCCGGGCTACGGCGTGGCGCTGCTGACGGACTCGACCTACGGCTTCGACGCCGGCCGGGCCACCCGCGACGACGGGGGCACCACGACGACGGTGCGGCTCAGCCTGGTCCGCGGACCGCGTTCACCTGACCCGCAGGCCGACCAGGGCACGCACCGCTTCGCCTACTCGCTGCTGCCGGGCGCGACGATCGCCGACGCCGTCGCAGGCGGCTACGCGCTCAACCTGCCGCTGCGCGTGGTCACCGGCGGGAGCTCGGCAGCCCAGCCGCTGGTCGCGGCGGACGGCGACGGCGTGGCGATCGAGGCGGTCAAGCTGGCCGACGACCGCAGCGGCGACGTCGTCGTCCGGCTCTACGAGTGCCTCGGCGGGCGGGCCGTGACCCGGCTGCGAGCTGCGTTCCCGATCAGTGCCGCACAGCTGACGGACCTCCTCGAGCGACCGCTCGACGACTCTGCCGTGGCGGTGGAGGCCGATGGCTCCCTCCAGCTGTCGCTGCGCCCGTTCCAGGTGCTCACGATCCGTCTGGCCCGATGACCGGCTGGCCCGATGAATGGGGACCAGTGACCGAGCTGACGGTGGCGACGCTCAACATCTGGCACGACGCCGGACCCTGGTGGCTGCGCAGCGAGCTGATCCAGGCCGAGCTGGAGCGGCTCGAGCCCGATCTGGTCGGCCTCCAGGAGGTGCTGAGCTACGGCGCGGGCCGCGGTCAGGCCGAGCAGCTCGCGGCACCGCTGGGCTACGACGTGGTCTTCGGCGCGGCCTCGCGCCGCCCCGACGGCGACCTGTTCGGCAACGCGCTGCTGACCCGGCTGCCCGTTCGTCGGCGGGCCACTGTCCCGCTGCCCTCGGACGGGGTCGAGCCGCGCTCGCTGCTGTGCGCACTGGTCGACACCCCCGCCGGCCAGCTGCCGGTGTTCGTCACGCACCTGGCGTGGGAGCCGGATCTGGGTGCGGTCCGCGCTGAGCAGGTGCGCGCCGTCCTGGCCGCCATCACGGAGTTCGTCGACGCGCACTCCGCGACGCAGCCGGCGCTGCTGCTGGGCGACTTCAACACCGTGCCCGGGACCCAGGAGCTCGGCCCGCTCGACACCGGGTGGGTGGATGCCTGGTCCGTCGCCGGCGAGGGACCGGGCATCACGTTCGACCCGGAGAACGACTACGCGCGGGCCTGGGAGGAGCAACCGCAACGGCTGGACTACGTCTACCTGCAGGCCGACAGCCGGATCTGCGTCCGCGAGGCCGAGACGGCCTTCGCCGTACCGACCTCCATCGACGGGCTCCGGGTCTGGCCGTCCGACCACTACGGCGTCCGCTGCCGGCTGGAGCTCTCGACATGATCGCCCCGTGGGACGCCCCCGAGGTGACGTCCTGGCGGCGGCTGCCGATGCACACCGTGCGGCGGGAGCCCGACGCCCGCATCGACCTCGACGGGCGCTGGCGGTTCCAGCTGCTGCCGACGCCGGACACGCGCCTCGCCGACCGCTGGACCGAGGTCGACGTCCCCAGCTGCTGGACGATGCAGGAGTTCGACGACCTGCACGCGGTGCACGACCGCCCGCACTACACCAACGTGCAGATGCCCTGGGCCGATCTGCCGCCGCACCCTCCGGCGGCCAACCCCACCGGGGTCTACGAGCGCGACATCGAGGTGCCGGCCGAGTGGGCCGGGCGCCGCGTCGTCCTGCACGTGGGCGCCGCCGAGAGCGTGCTGATCGCCGAGGTGAACGGCGTCGAGGTGGGGATCAGCAAGGACTCTCACCTGGCCGCGGAGCTCGACGTCACCGACGCCGTCCGGCCCGGCGCCGCGAACACGCTCCGGCTCACCGTGGTGAAGTGGTCCGACGCCTCCTTCATCGAGGACCAGGACCAGTGGTGGCACGGTGGCATCACCCGGTCGGTGCACCTCTACGCCACCGGGCCGACCCATCTTGGGGACGTCCGGGTCCGCGCGGCCGCCTCCGGTGACCTGGGCGTCGAGGTCGACGTGGCCACGACCGACGGCGCCTGGGCGTGGGGCTGGTCGGTGACCGTCGAGGTGAGCGACCTCGACGGGCCGGACGTGACGCTGCGGGCCGTCGTCGACCCGGGCGACACCCCGGACGACGAGCTCGGCCCGCGGTTCGACGCCCCGGACGTGCCGGGCCGGCTGCGCATGTCGGCCACGGTGCCGGGCGTCCGGGCCTGGTCGGCGGAGCTCCCGGTGCTCTACCCGCTGACGGTGACGTTGCACGACCCGGACGGTGCACCGGTGGAGGAGGCGTCGTACCGGATCGGGTTCCGCACCGTCGAGGTCGTCGGCACCGACCTGCTGGTCAACGGTCGCCGGCTCTACCTGCGCGGGGTCAACCGGCACGACGTCCACCCCGACACCGGACGCGTGTTCACGGCCGAGCAGCTGCGCGCGGACCTCGCGCTGGTCAAGCGGTTCGGGTTCAACGCCGTCCGCACCTCCCACTATCCCAACGACCCGGCGCTGCTGGACGCCGCCGACGAGCTCGGGCTCTATATCGTCGACGAGGCGGACATCGAGTCGCACGCCTACGCCGACCGGATCGCCGACGACCCGCGCTACCTGGGCGCGTTCGTCGACCGGGTGTCGCGGATGGCGCGGCGCGACGTCAACCACCCCAGCGTCATCCTCTGGTCGCTGGGCAACGAGAGTGCGCACGGCGCCAACCACGACGCTGCGGCAGGGTGGCTGCGCGCGTTCGACCCGAGCCGGCCGCTGCACTACGAGGGCGCGATCCGGTTCGACCGGCATGCCGGCCACACCGTCACCGACGTGGTCTGCCCCATGTATGCCTCGATCGACGAGATCGTCTCCTACGCCCGGTCGCCCGGCGCCGACCGACCGCTGATCCTGTGCGAGTACTCCCACGCGATGGGCAACAGCAACGGCAACCTCGCCGACTACTGGCAGGCGATCGAGTCGACCCCCGGGCTGCAGGGCGGGTTCATCTGGGAGCTGTTCGACCACGGGCTCACCCAGCGTCTGCCCGACGGCACCGTGCGCTGGGCCTACGGCGGCGACTTCGGCGACGAGCCGAACGACGGCACCTTCTGCTGCGACGGGCTGGCCTTCCCGGACCGGACGCCGAAGCCGGCGATGTACGAGCACCTGGCGCTGGCCGCCCCGGTGGCGGCCGCCCTCGAGCGGTGTGACCTGGCCGATGCCGTCGTCGAGGTGGGCGTGCGCAACCGGCAGGACTTCCGGGACCTGACCCGGCTGTCGGCCGAGTGGGTCGTCGCGGTCGACGGTGCGCCCCCGCGTCGCGGCCCGGCGGCACTGCCGGCGCTGCCACCCGATGCGGCCGCGACCCTCGCCGTCCCGGACGGGCTGGTCGCGGGCCTGCCGGCCCAGGGTGAGGTGTGGCTGACGCTGCGGGTCACGGCAGCCGGTGAGGACGTCGCCACGCCAAGCCTGTGCCTGCGAGCCGACGAGCGAGGCTTGGTCTCCCGACTCGGTGCCGGCACCGACCCCCACGGTGAGGTGCAGCTGGACGACGAGGGGCTGCTGGTCCATCCACTGCTGACCGCGCCGCCGCGACTGACCCTGTGGCGGGCACCCACCGACAACGACCGGGCCGGGGGCATAACAGAGCGGTGGGACGCCCAGGGCCTGGCGGCGCCCGAGCGGCGGCTGCTCGGCGTCGAGCGCGACGGGGTGCGGACGGTGGTCCGTGCCGACTACGTCGCCGCGGGTGGCGCTGCCGTCCGCCACGAGCAGGTGCTGACCCCGATGGACTCGCCGGAGAGGACGGTCCTGCTGGTGGAGGAGTCAGCGGTGGTCCCGGAGCAGCTGACCGACCTGCCCCGGGTCGGCACGGTCTTCGAGACGGTGGCCGGGTTCGACGGGCTCGATTGGTTCGGCCGCGGGCCCTACGAGACCTACCCCGACCGGTGCACCGCGGGGTGGGTCGGCGAGTTCGCGATGAGCGTGGCGGACGCCTTCACGCCGTACATCCGACCCCAGGAGAGCGGCGGCCGGCACGGCGTACGGCGGTTCGCGCTGTCCGGGCCGGCAGGAGAGCTCGCCGTCCTCCTCGACCGGCCGAGCCAGGTGAGTGCGACCCGGTTCCGGGCCGAGGACCTGGACGCCGCGACCCATCACGGCGAGCTCGTGCCGCGGCCCGGCGTGGTCGTGCACCTCGACGCCGCCCACCGGGGGCTCGGCACCGCCTCGTGCGGTCCGGACACGTTGCCGCCGTACCTGCTCGGACCCGGCACCTACCGATGGGCGTGGACCCTCCGGACCGGCCGATGACGAGGCTCGGCCCGGGCGATCCGATCGTGACCGCCTCGCACCTGACGAAGGTGTTCCACACCACCACGCGGCGACCGGGCCGGTGGGGTGCGCTCACCTCGCTCGTGGCACCGCGGCGCGTGTCGAAGACCGCCGTCAACGACGTGTCGTTCTCGGTCGGCCGTGGCGAGCTCGTCGCACTGCTCGGGCCCAACGGCGCCGGCAAGTCGACCACGATCAAGATGCTCACCGGCATCCTGCAGCCGACATCCGGCAGCGTGACGGTGGCGGGGATCGACCCGCACCGCAACCGCGAGCGCAACGCCCGCAACATCGGCGCCATCTTCGGCCAGCGGACCCAGCTGTGGTGGGACCTGCCGGCACGTGAGTCGCTGGCGATCCTGCGGGACATCTTCGAGATCGACCCGTCGGACTACCGCCGCCGGCTCGGCGAGCTGGACGAGCTGCTCGACCTGTCGGCGTTCTGGGACTCGCGCGTGCGCCACCTCTCGCTGGGCCAGCGGGTCCGGTGCGACCTGGCTGCCTCGCTCCTGCACGACCCCGGCATCGTGTTCCTCGACGAGCCCACGATCGGCATGGACGTCGTGGTGAAGGAGCAGGTCCGTGAGTTCCTCCGCCACCAGGTGCAGGAGCGCGGCCGCACCGTGCTGCTGACCACCCATGACATGACCGAGGTCGCCCGGCTCGCCGAGCGGGTCGTGCTCGTCAACCACGGGCAGCTCGTCGTGGACGGCACCCTCGACGACATCAAGCGCCGCTTCGGCGGCTCCTGGCAGGTCCGGGTGACGCTCGCCGAGCCCGGCCCGGAGGTCGAGGTCGAGGGGCTTCGCGTCGTCCGCCGCGACGGTCCGGTCGTCACCTTCGGCCCCGACGGCACCGACCCCGACCGCCCCGACCCCAATGGCACCGTGCGGCTGGAGGAGGGGCTGCGCAGGATCGTCGAACGGCACCGGATCACCGGCGTCGCGATCGAGGAGGACGACCTGGAGGACGTGATGCGCCAGGCCTACCTCCACCGGGACGCCGGCACGGTGCCATGAGCCACGTGCGCCAGGTGAGCGATCGGCGTACCCGACCGTGGGCGCCGCTGCTGGTCGCCCGGGTCACGCCCCTCGGGGAGGTCCTCGCCGGCGGCCGCGTGGCGACGAAGGCCGCGCGGCTGGCGGTCGGGATCTTCCTCTCGGTGGCGCTGTGGCGTGCGCTCTATGCAACGACGACGACCGAGGCGGGGCTCGACCGGGAGCAGGCGGTGACGTACGCCGTGCTGGCCACCGTGCTCGTCGCCACCCGGGTCAGCGCGACCTGGATCAACGGCGACACGGTCCTGCAGCGCATGCAGCAGGGCACGATCATCTTCTGGTTCCTGCGGCCGATGTCGGCCCGTCGCTACTACTTCGTGCGGGGTGTCGGAGAGCTCGGCTACGCCCAGGTCTGGCTCCTCGTCGCCCTCCTGGTCTGTGTGCCGTCGGGCGTGGTCCTTGCACCCGATCCCGGGTCGGTGCCGGCGTTCGTCGTCAGCCTCGTGCTGGGCCACGCGATCTTCTACGAGCTCGGCCTCGTGCTGGACCTGCTGTGCTTCTGGACGGTGGTCAACATGAGCGCCGTCCAGATCGTGTTCTTCGTCCAGACCCTGCTGTCCGGGGGGTTCGCGCCGCTGTGGTTCTTCCCCGGGTGGTTCCGCACCCTGAGCCTCCTGCTGCCCTTCCAGGGCACGCTCAACGTCCCGGTGTCGATCTACGTGGGCCGGCTGCCGACCTCCCAGATCGCCGGGTCGCTGCTCGTCCAGCTCGGCTGGGTGGTCGCGCTTTGCCTGTTCAACCGGTGGCTGTGGGAACGAGCCTCCCGCCGCGTCACCGTGCAGGGAGGCTGAGGTGACGACGACCGAGCTTGCGCCGGACACCGGCAGGCTCCAGCGCTTCGTCGCAGCGTGGTGGCTGGCGCTGCGGATCACCCGGCTCAACCTGCGCGCGCGGCTGGAGTACCGCACCGAGTTCATCCTCACCGTCGTCACCGGGCTGGTCTGGCAGGCATCCATCCTCGTGTTCGCGTCGGTGCTGCTGGTCAGGTTCCCCGGCCTGGGAGGCTGGACCAGCCCGCAGGTGCTGCTCATCGCCAGCATGCGGATGACCAGCCACGCGCTGTTCATCCTGATCTTCGGACGGGTGCTCTGGATCACCGGGCTCGTGCAGCTCGGGTCGATCGAGGCGTTCCTGCTGCGCCCCTTGCCGGTCTACCGGCAGGTGCAGCTGTCGATGTTCAGCGTGAACGCGATCGGCGACCTGCTGGTGGCCGGGACCCTCACCGTCATGGCGGTGGCCCGGTTCGACCTGCCGTGGACGCCGGCCCGGGTGGCGCTGCTGCTCGCCGGCCTCACGGGCGGGGTGCTCGTGGAGGCGGCGGTCCACACGGCGATCTCGGCGTTCGGGCTCCATTTCGGCGGCACGGTCTACTGGAGCACCTGGACCGAGGAGCTCATGGCCACGTTCGGCAACTACCCGCTGAACATCCTGCCGAAGGTGGCCCAGGCCGCCCTCACCTACCTGTTGCCGATCGCCTTCCTTGCCTACCTGCCGGCCTCGCTGGTCACGGGACAGACCCACGGGCGCGCCGTACCTGCGCTGGTCGTGGCGCTGATCCCCGTGGTCGGACTGGTCGCGTTCGTTGCCTCACGCCTGTTCTGGAACGTGAGCCTCCGGCGCTTCCAGGGCGTCAGCGGCTGATCTCTGAGAAGTTCTGGCTCCTCTGACCTATCCGTGGGCCATGGCTACGCACGTCGGCGGCCCGCCCCCACCTTGCTTGCCTTACCCACCCCGCTTGGCGCCTCGCTTGCCTCGCGGCCGCCTCTGCGGTCCGGATGGCGGTGACCGCTCAACGCCGCGGACGCCGCAACCGGTTCAGGTCCCACCGCCGCCCCGCGTGTCGTCGCCGGCACGCCCAAGGGGCGGTGGCTGGTCAACCTGCGAGACAGTTCACCGGTTGAAGGGTCACCGCCGCCGTGGCCGCCGCGGCGAGTCGCGATCGGGTACGCGCGCGGGCACCGGCACGCAGGCGCGGCGACGTGGAGACAGAGGCGGGGGCGGCCCACGGATAAGTCAGAAGAGCCGAATTTCTCTACCGCGCCCGGTTGTGACGGGCGTAGATACGACGGTTCTTGCGGTAGATGTCGGTGAAGGTGCGGTACTGCTCGTCGTAGACCGCGCGGCGCCCGGGGTCGGGGTGGTAGGACGACGCGATCTTCACGCTGCTGGGGATCTCGGCCCAGGTCAGCTCGCCCACTCCGACCGCGGCGATCAGCGCGGCGCCGCGGGCGTTGGCAAGGATCGGGTCCACGGTCTGCAGGATCGTGCAGCCCAGCACGTCGGCGAGGGTCTGACACCACAACGCCGAGCGCGCACCACCGCCGATGAAGGTGAGCTCCTGGAAGCCGCCGGGCAGCTCACGGCGTACGAACCGCTCGACCGCCTCCTTCATCCAGCGCGCGTTGAGGGCGATCCCCTCGAAGACGCTCCTGGCGAGGTCGGCGCGGGTGGTGGACAGCGAGACGTTGAACCAGCCACCGCGCACATAGGGGTCGTCGACCGGGGTGCGCTCGCCGTTGAGCCACGGGGCGAAGATCACGCCGTTGCTGCCCGCTGGCGCGGAGAGGGCCAGCGCGTTGAGCCGCTCCAGCGCGTCGTCGGGCCGGGGTCGGGCGTCGAGCATCCCGTCGTCGGGGTAGACCACCTTCTCGATCAACCAGTCGATGGCCTTGCCGGCGACGTCCTGGATGGTGGCGACCCAGTAGCGGTCGGGCACGACCGCGGGCAGGGAGGCGATGTTGCGCAGCACGTCGGTCCGCTTGAACGGCACGTGGGCGCTCAGCCACGCCGAGGTGCCGATGTAGAGGTGGCCGACGTAGTCCTCGACAGCGCCCGCCCCCACCGCGGCGGCGGTCGTGTCGCCCGTGCCCGCGACCACCTGCACCGTCTCCGGCAGGCCGAGCTCGGCCGCCACCTCCGGCAGCAGGGTGCCGACCACGGTGGCCGGCCGGACCAGCTCGGGCTGTTTGGCGAGGTCGATGCCCGACCGGCGCGCCAGGGACTCGTCGTAGTGAACGGCCGAGCGGTCGCGGTTGTCGGTGCACCAGCGCTGCACCGCCGTGTCGTAGCCGGCGACCGCTCGGCCGGTGAGCCGCATGGTGAGGTACTCCGGTACGTCGAGCAGGTGCGCGGCGGCGGCGTAGACGTCCGGCCGCTCGTGACGCAGCCACTGCACCTGGCCCACCGGGTCCTTGCCGCTGCGCGACGGAGCGCCGCCGGTCCTGCTCAGCCACTCGCGCAGGGCCCGCGCGTTGTAGCCCGCACCCGGCACGGTCACTCCGCCGGAGGTCAGCGCGCGTGAGTAGGCGGCGCCGCGACCGTCCATCCAGATCACCGCGTTGTGCAGGTGTCGTCCGCTCGCGTCGACCGGCACCGTGCCGGCCCACTGGCTGCTCATGCAGATCGCGGCGATGTCGCTCGTCGGCACGAGCTCGCGGGCCAGCAGGCGGCGGGTCGCGACCGCGATCGCGCGCCACCACTCGTCGGGGTCCTGCTCGGCCCCGCCGCCCGGGAGCAGGATCAGGTCGACGTGCTCGGCCTCGTGGCCGAGGATCGAACCGTCGGTGGTCGCAAGCGCGACCTTCGGCCCGCCCGTGCCGAGGTCGACGCCGATGACGAACCGCTGCCCGTCGGGGGCGGTCACGAGGCCCGAGCCCGTCCCCGGCGCTGTTCGCGCCAGGAGTCGAAGTGGTCGAGCACGGTCTCCTGGACCGGCCGGTAGTCGATGCCGAGCTCCTCGACGCTGCGGTGGTTGTCGACCGCGAACCGGATGCCGAGGTGCTTGCCGATGTAGTCCTGGGTCAGCCCGAAGCGCGGGCCGAGCACCCGGACCGCCCAGTCGGGCACCGAGTGGCGAGGCACCGCCACCCGGGCGGGGTAGCGCTCGCGGATGATCCGCGACATCTCCGCCATCGACACCATCTCGGGGCGGGCCAGGATGTAGCGCCCCGAGGCAGTGGGCAGCTCGGCAGCCCTGACGTGGGCCTCGGCGACGTCGCGGACGTCGACGAAGGTGAAGCTGAAGTTGGGCGCGCCGTAGAAGAAGTAGCCGCTCATCAGCTCGTTCATGAGGAACAGGCTGCCGGAGTCGGACGCGGTGCCGAGCGACGGACCGAGCACCAGTCCCGGGTTGATGGTCGTCAGCGTCCAGCGGTCCTGCCCGCGCACCGAGCTCCAGGCCTCGAGCTCCGCGACGGTCTTGGCGTAGTGGTAGGGGTTGTTGTCGAGCGTGCTGGAGGTGTTGAAGTAGTCCTCGCTGAGCGTCTGGTCGCGCATCTCGCGGACGTCGACGTAGTCGCCGAAGATCGCGCCGACGGTCGAGGTCAGGACCACCCGCTCCACCTCGGGCGTCCGCTCCACGGCGGCGAGGATGTTGCGGGTGCCCTCGAGGGCGGGGTCGAGGAGGTCGCGCCGCGGGTCGCGGATCTGCTCCGGCAGGAGGAACGGCGAGGCCACGTGGAAGACGTAGCGGCAGCCCGCCATCGCCGCGTCGAAGGCGCCGGCGTCGAGCAGGTCGGCCTCGAACAGCTCCAGCGTGCCGCGGGTGTCCGTGTCGAGCCCGCGCAGCGCCTCGACCTTGTCGGCCCGCGACAGGTCGCGCACGCTGGCCCGGACCTGGTAGCCGGCGGTGAGCAGCCGGCGTACGACGTGGCTCGCGACGAAGCCGCTGCCTCCCGTCACGAGCACCGTCCGGTCCCCGGGGCCGGTGCTCATGCCGGCATGGCCTCGGGACGCGCCTGGTCGTCGTAGGTGTGCGACCGGGCCCGGCCGGGCAGCCGCGAGGCGACCAGCACGCCCGGCACCGCGAGTGCCGACATCGCGAGCAGGGCGAGGTAGGCGTTGCCGATCAGCAGCTGCACCACGAGCACCAGCACGACGCCGCCGAGGTTGCCGGCCAGCAGCAGGAAGCCGGTCGCGGTGGCCGCGCGGTCGGGGCCGGACTCGAGCTCGGACCAGTCCAGCGCGATCGGCAGGCCGGCCAGGAGCAGGAAGCCCTCCACCGCGAGCACGACGCCGACGAAGAGCACATCGTGGACCAGGGCGATGGCCAGGAAGGTGGCCACGGTGCACAACGTGGTGGCCAGCAGCACCCGCCGGCGCCCGTTGTTGCGCGCCGCCCAGCCGGGCACCACGGCGGCGCCGGCGATGCCTGCTGCGGTCATCACCGCTATCAGGTTGCCCGCGACGCCGGGGTGGTGCAGGTCGACCAGGATCGAGTCGAGCCAGGTCGCCACGGCGTTGAAGACGCCCACCCCCACGAACAGCAGCGCGGCGAGGCGCCACATGAGCGGATCCTGGCGCAGCCAGCCGACCGAGCCGGTGGTGGGCGACGGAGCCGCGGCCGCGAGCGGCCGGGTCCGGAGCGCGGCGAGGACCGCCACCGCAGCGACTGCGGCGAACACCGCGTGCACGGTCAGCACCAGGTCGAGGCCGCCGGCATCCACCAGCGCGCTGCCGCTGAGCGCGGCAGCGAGGATGCCGACGAACTGGGCACCGCTGGCCACCGAGATCGCCGCCGTCCGCTCCTCCGGCGGGAAGTAGCGCGCCGCGATCTTGGTGCTCGCGTTGAGGACGAACGGCTGCCCAGCCGAGAGGACCAGCTGCCCGGCGAAGACCCAGCCGTACGACGAGGGGTCGACCACGCGCAGCAGCGCGCCGGTCGCGGTCAGCAGCGCCCCGGCCGCCAGCGCCGCGCCGAACCTGCGGTCCATCCACCGGCCGGTCGGGATCGCCAGCAGCACGAACATGAGCGGGTTGATGACGGCGAGCTCGCCGATCGCCCCCTCGGAGACGCCGAGGCTGCGGTGCGCCTGCTCGGTGATCGGCGCGAACGCCAGCCAGAGCACCTGGGTCGAGGCGACGAGCGCGGCGAACGCCCCGAGCAGCAGCCACCGGCTGCGGTTGGCTCCAGCGTCGGCCATCGGGTCAGACCCCCTCGACCTGGGCGAAGACCTGGTCGAACCGGTCGAGCGCGTCGTCGATGACCTCGTCGGTGTCGGCCATCGAGGTGTAGAGCCGGGAGCCGGCCAGCGAGATCACGCCGTGCGCGGCGTACGCCGCGCCCATCTGCTCCATGAGCTTCTTGCGCGGCTTGTTCTCCTTGAGCAGCTTGACCGGGTTGTGCATGTCCAGAAGCATCACCCCGCTGCACTCCAGATGCACGATCGAGCCCTGGTTGTAGGCGACGTAGGGCAGCCCGTAGCCGGCGATCAGCCGCTGCAGCCCCTTGGTCAGGCGGTCGCCGGCGCGGCCGGCGATGACGGGCGCGTTGGTGCGCGCCATCTCCTCGATCGCGAAGAAGCCCGCCGCGCTGGAGAGCGGGTTGGCCGACAACGTGCCGCCGACCTGGATGTGCGCGCCCGACTTGCCGTCGAGGCCCGATCCGAAGACCGACATCACGTCGGCCCGGCCGCCGACCCCGCCGGCCATCGGGTAACCGCCGGAGACGGCCTTGCCGAGGACGGTCAGGTCGGGCGTCACACCGAAGTAGCCCGCCGCGCCGCCCATGCCGGTGCGGAAGCCGGTGACGACCTCGTCGAAGATCAGCAGGGCACCGAACTCGTCGCACAGCGCGCGCACCTTGGCGTTGAAGTCGGCCGGCACCGGGCGAGTGCCGGACTCCGGGCCGAGCGGCTCGACGACCACCGCGGCGGTGCCGCCCCGGGCCCGGTTCTCGATGAGCTTGCGCTTGAGCTGGCCGAGGTCGTGGGGGAACGACTCGCGGGTGTGGCTGGTCGCGGCGAACGGGATGCCCTTGGCGTTCATCCGGAAGCTGCCGGGGACCCGGAGCCCGTAGACCAGGGAGTCCGACCAGCCGTGGTAGGCCCCACCCATCTTGACGACCATCTTGTGGCCGGTGAACGCGCGGGCGCCTCTGACGGCGGCCATCACGGCCTCGGTGCCGGAGCCGAGCGAGCGGTACATCTCGATGTGCGGCATGTAGCGGTGGATGATCTCGGCCAGCTTGAGCTCGTACTCGTGGAACAGGCCGGTCACCGGGCCGGACTCGCGGATCACCTCGGCGACCTTCTCGTTGACCGGAGCGTAGTTGCTGCCGAGGATCGTCGGGCCGCCGGCCTGCAGGAAGTCGATGTAGGTGTTGCCGTCGCGGTCGACGAGGTGGGCGCCCTCGGCCTTCTCGATCGCGAGCGGGAACGGGTAGTTGAAGGCCAGGTTGTGCTGGACCCCACCGGGGATCCGCTCCTTCGCCCGTTCGGTGATCTCCTTGCTGCTCGCGCACTTGGTGTCGAAGAAGTCCAGGACGCCGAGCAGGGCGTCGTGACGCAGCCCTCGCACGGGCTGGGCCACCAGCGCCTTGAGCCGTCGCATGGTGTCCTCGACGTCGGGGTAGTCGGTGATCGCGTAGCCGAGCCGCGCCGACTCGCTGCCGGCGACCTCGACGACCCGGGTGTCCGGCGCCGCCACGCCGGCCGCGCCGAGCTCGGCGAGCTCCGCCGCCTTGGCGTCCGCGCTGGGCAGCTCCTCGGACGCGTCGACGCGCACCGGCGGCACCGACTCGGTGACCTGTGCCGCGATCCGCTTCTCGTCGGCGCGGAGCTTGGTGAAGGCGATCTCCCGGATCGCCGCCGGGATGGTGTAGACCTTGCCGGCCTCGGTCGTCAGCGCCAGCAGGTAGGCGATCGAGACCTTCTCCAGCAGCGCCATGTTGAACACCGCCCGGTCGGGGTCGGTGCCGACCGCGACGATGCCGTGGTTGGCGATGATGAACGCGTTGTCGCCCGAGGCGACCTTCTTCTGCACGTTCTTGGCGAGGAAGCCGGTGCCGGCCGGCGCGTAGTCGATGATCGCGACCTTCTTGCCGAGGAAGCGCACCTGCTCGTCGGTCAGCGCCGGGATCTCCTTGCGCAGGTAGGCGAGCGCCGAGGCGTAGGGCTGGTGGGTGTGCACGATCGCGTTGACGTCGGGACGCTCCCGGTAGACGTTGGCGTGCATCCCGCACTCGATCGACGGCGCCAGCCCGGAGCCGCCCGGGTCCGGCACGTGCTTGCCCTCGAAGTCGACGATGCAGATGTCCTCGACCCGCATCTGGTCGTAGTCGTAGTTGCTGGGCGTGACGGCGTAGAGCCGCTGGCCGGGGATCCGCACCGAGACGTTGCCCTCGGTCGCCTTGAGGTAGCCGCGCTCGAGCATCGTGCGACACATGTCGACCACGTGTTGGCGTGAGGTGCGGTGGTCCATGGCGAACTCCTCGGTCCGGCTGCGAAACGGCGACAGCACCATGGTCACCCGGGCAGCTGCGCGCGTCTCCATCCGCGAGGGACCGGGAATCCGGGCCAGAACTATCATGCCGTGACAAGATTGCCGCGTGGCCGACCGTGCGTCCCCGACCCCATGGGAGCGGCTGCCGACTGCGCTGGGCGCGGCTCTGGGCGCCCGGCTCGAGCCCACGGTTGAGGCGGTGGCCCGCAGCGTCAGCGACCTGGTGCCGGCGTTCGCGGAGATCGACGACCCCAAGTTCCAGCGCGACGTGCAGCGCGCCGTACGCGCGGCGGTGCAGCGCTTCGTCGACCTCGTCGGGACCAGCGAGCCCGCGCTGCCGCCCACCGTCCGCGAGGCCTTCGTCGCGCTGGGCGCGGGCGAGGCGCGCGACGAGCGCGGCCCGGACGTCCTGCTCACCGCCCTGCGCACGTCGAGCCGCGCGCTGCTGCGCACGGCGTCGCAGGTCCTGACCGACGTCCATCCGCTCAGCCCGGGAGGACTCCTCGACCTCGCGGAGGCGGTGACGGCGTACGCCGACGAGCTCGTCGCGGCGACGACCGACGGCTACGCGTTGCAGCTGCGGGAGCAGGCGAGCGAGACCGACCGACGCCGACGGCTCCTGGGGGAGCTCCTGCTCCGGGGCGACGCGGCCGAGAACGACGTCGTGTCCGCTGCGGCCGGCATCGGCTGGCGTCAGGTCGCCGCGATCGTGCCCGTGCTGCTGCCCGCCGAACATGCCCGCGACGCCCGCTTCCGGTTCGGCGCGGAGGGCATCGTGGTCGACCGCGAGCAGGACGCCGTCCTGCTGGTTCGCGAGGGGCCGCGCGCCTCGCGGGCGCGGCTCGACGAGAGCCTGCGCGGGCGCGGGGCGGTGGTCGGGCCGACCCTCGCGTGGCCCCGGACCCCCCAGGGAGTGCGGCTGGCCGAGCGGACCTCCCAGCTCCTCGGGTCACGCGTCGGTGAGGACCCCAGCTTCGTCGTGGACCACCTCGCGGCCCTGGCGGTGCGTGGCGAGCCAGGGGCCATCGGTGTGCTCGCCGAGCTGCGCCTGGCGCCGTTCGGCGACCTGTCGCCGGTCAGCAGGCAGCGGCTGCTGCAGACCCTGCTGAGCTGGCTTCGGCACTGGGGCTCGCGCGCGGACGTGGCGACCGAGCTCTACATCCACCCCCAGACCGTCAGCTACCGCCTGCGCCGGTTGCGCGAGCTGCTGGGCGACGACCTCGACGACGCGCGCTCGCGGCTCGAGCTGCTCCTGGTCCTGGTCGACCATCTCGGTCCGGAGCCCGGGCCGGCCGAGCCGGCCGCTGCCCTCACCACGCCTTGAGGCGGGGCACGTGCACCCGGACTGTGCACCCGTGCGGATGGGAAGGCTCGATCTCGCAGGAGCCCCCGAGGACGGCGGCGCGGTCCTGCATCGTCGCCAGCCCGCGGTGGCCCGGCGCGGAGACGAAGGCAGCCGGGTCGACGGCGAGGCCGTTGTCGCTGACCACGATCTCGAGCCCTTCGTCGACACCGCGCAGGGTGATGATGACCTCCGTGGCCTCGGCGTGCGCGCGAGCGTTGCTGAGCGCCTCCTTGGTGATGCGCAGCGCCTGGCTCCTCTCGACCCGTGGCAGCTCCTCGCCACCGTCGATGTCGTCCACCGACCAGTGGGTCGTGGTCCCGTCGAAGATCTGGGCCGCGAAGCCGCGGATGCTCTCCGCGATCGGCTTGTTCGTCTGCGTCGGCTCGAGGGTGAACAGCAGCGAGCGCAGGCGGTCGGTGGCGACCCGCACGAGCTCGGCGAGCCTCGCCTCGATCGTCTCGACCTCGGGCGAGGGGGAGGGCAGGTAGTGACGCAGCAGCTGGAGCTGCAGCGTCACGGCCCCGAGCGCCTGGATGGAGTCCTCGTGGACGTCGGCCGCGATCCGTGCCCGCTCGCCGTCCTCCGCCTCGAGGAGACGGACGAGGAGTGCCTGGTGCCGCGTCGCCAGCGTCCGCATTGGCGTGATGTCCCTGAAGATGAGGCTGACGCCGTCGGCCCATGGGTAGACGCGGATCGAGAACCACATCTGTGCCGCCTCGAAGTACTCCTCGAACTCGTCGGGCTGCTGGGTCTCCAGCGCGCGGCGGTAGCGCACGTCGAAGGCCGTGCCGACCGCGCTGGGGAACGCCGCCCAGATGTTGCGGCCCACGAGATCCTCGACGCGGCGTCCCAACATCCGTGCCGCGGCCTCGTTGGCGAACCGGACGTGCCAGTCGCGGTCCAGGTCGAAGAACCCGTCGTCGACCCGGTTGAGGGCCCGAGCCAGGTCCGCCCGCACCAAGGAGCGCTCACCGGCATGCATCACGTCGCGGTTGCCCATATGCATCGTCCCCTGTGGCCACCGGACCCGGTGCCGATGGCACCGACGTCGCATCCCGAACAGGATTCCCGGGACCTCAGCTGGAAACGTCTGCGGCGCTCCACCGTGAAGGAGCCGACCAAGGCCGCGGGGGCGGCATTTCCAGCAGTGTCGCACATACCTGACGTTTCTGCGGCCGGGCAGGGACGAGGCGGTCACCCCGTCCGACGGCTGTTGACCACCACGTTGGACTGGTATCCGCCCCGGGAGGCGTCGTAGGCACCGCCGCAGGTGACGAGGTTGAGCTGGCTGCGGCCCTGTCCGCCGTAGACCTTTGTCGCTGGGAAGTCGGCGTTGGCGTAGGTCCGGACCGAGTGGACGCGGAACCGCACGGTGATGCCGTCGTCGAGCCGGACGGCGATGAGGTCGCCAGGGGCGAGCTCCTTGAGCCGGTAGAAGACCGCGGGTCCGCTCATCGAGTCGACGTGCCCCAGGATGACCGAGGTGCCGGCCGTTCCAGGTGGGGGACCGAGCCGGAACCAGCCGGCCTCGGCCGGGTTCCCCGGCACTTCGACGGTGCCGTCCTGGTGCTGCCCCAGGCGGACGACGTGCGCCGCCACGCCGATGGCGGGGATCCGCAGCGCCAGCGGTCGCACCGCCGGACGCACCGGCGGGGTGGTCGGTGCCACCACAGCCGCCACCACCGCCGGCGTGCCCGTGCCCGGCGACGTCTGCTCGCCGGACGTCTCCGAGGGGTCGCTTGTGGACCCGCGGTCGGAGCTGCCCCACATCACCAGGCAGACCGCCGCTGCGACCGCCAGCACCAGGGCCAGTGCCCGCCAGCCCAGCCGGCTGCCGGCGCCTGGTGTGCCGGCGTCGGTCACGGCTGTCGCGAGCTCGAGCTGTGTCGCGTGCTGCGGACCGCGCTCGCACCCGCACCGAGTGCGCACAGCAGCGCTCCGATCAGCCAGAGCTGGTCGTTGTTGCGGTCCTGAGCCGGCGGCCTGCCGGTCTCGGGGTGGCCCGGCGGGATGACGGGCGTCCCGGTGTGGGTGCCGGTGTGGGTGCCGGTGTGGGCGCCGGGGTGGTTGCCGGGACGGCTGCCGCTACCGCTGCCTCCGGAGCCGGACCCCGAACCGGAGCCTGTGGACCAGCCGGTGGTCGGCGTGGCCGTGGCGCTGGTGGTCGCCGACGGGGACGGGGTCGCCGTGGGCGTGCCGGTCGGCGGCGGGACGGCCGCGCAGGCCGGCCGGTTGATGTCGTTGGTGTCCAGCGAGACCTGGCCATTACGAGCGAGCAGCCGCCCTTGGATCGACGCGCCGGTCTGCATCGTGATCGAGGTCAGGGCCAGCACGCTGCCCACGAACGTGGTGTTGGTGCCGATGGTGGCCGAGCTGCCCACCTGCCAGAACACGTTGCACGGCTGAGCCGCACCGACAAGGGAGACGGTGGCGTTGCTCGCCGAGATGAGGGTCGAACCGGCCTGGAAGATGAAGACCGCCGCCGGGTCTCCGAGCGCGTCCAGCGTCACGGTCCCGGTCAGCCCCATCGAGGTCGAGGCGTTGTAGACGCCGGGGAGCAGGGTCTGCCCGCCGAGGTCCACACCCGTCTCGTCGACCACCGGACCGCGACCGGCGGCGTCGTTGAAGGCGGTGGTGAGGTCGTCCTGTGCCTGCAGGGCGACGGCGTCGGCCGCATGGATCGTGCCGCCGGCGACCAGGCCGGGCGGGAAGCCGACCACGGCGTTGCCGGGCGAGACCCCGACGTCGCCGGAGATGGTCGTCGGGCCGGTGTTGGTGACCGTCTGGCCGCCGAGGACGGCGAACGAGGTCGCGGTGCCGAGGCCGACCTGGGCCTGGGCCGCGGACGCAGGGGGTGCCGTGACGAGCAGGCTCATGGCGATCGCGAGAGGAGGTACGGACCGGGTGAGCAGGCGAAGTCGCGGCACAGGGCTCCAACCGAGTTGGCCGGAGCGTGGGGCTCCGGGCGAGTGGCCGGAGCGGGCTCAAAGACAGCGTTGGAATCGACAAAGATCGAGTCCGGATGATCCGCACACTACGTGTCCCTCGGCGGCACCGCAGCGGTACGGCGATACCCGTCCCGCCTCGCGGCCTCTACTCGGCGAGGGCCGGCTCCGGGGCGGTGGGAGGGGCCCCAGCCTCGGACGGCGTGGCCTGCGTGGCCGGGTAGAGCCGCGCGTAGTCGTCACGGTCGTGAGCGCTCAGGCCGCCGCAGTGTCGCTCCCACCCGACGTAGGACATCACCGAACCGGGGTGCGAGTGCGGGTAGTGCCGAAGCCCCAGCGCGTGCCCGAGCTCGTGCGTCATCGTGTGCTGGCGCTGGCAGCCCTGCTCGTCGCTCGCGAAGGCCTTGATCCGCTGCGGGTTGACGGTCACGTCGGCGTGCACGATGTGTCCGGTCGCATCCCAGTACCACGTGGTCCAGCCGGTGTAGCGGTCGTCGCGCTTCAGGTAGCGCACCGTGACCGTGTCCTCGTAGGTGGTGCAGCTGTCCGCCAGGACGAAGGTCGGTCCGTCCAGCTCGTTCCAGGTGCGCAGCGCCTTCCGCACCCCCCACTCCGATCCGACGTGCGACTCGACGCACACCTCGGTGGCGCTCCAGGCGTGCGCGGGCGCGGCTTCCGCGGGGGACGCTGCCGCTGGCGTTGGCACGGCCAGGCCGACGACGGGGACGGCCAGGACCGAGAGTCCGGTCGCGACGAGCGTGGCCAGAGCGCCCGTCGGCCGCCAGCGAGTGGTTCCGAGCACGGTGAGCTCCTCGACCTGCATCGTCGTCATGGGTGCACAGTGCGAACCATGTCCTCTGCGATCGAGGGCGCGCGGAACCACTTGACGGCGACCCCACGGGTTGCCCGGCCCACCGGCCGGTCATGCAGCAGACAAACGCTGCAACGGTGACCACGTTACGGGCCGGCAGGCCTCGGCGGGCATCGTCGCGAACGGCCTCGGCGGGGTAACAAATCCGGCGTTCTTGCAGGTCAGAGGCGTGCACCAATGGCCCTGACGCGCGCCGGCGGCCGCAAAGCGTGGCCCGATCGTGTACAACGGGGCACCGCCGTGGCCAGCCGCTACCGCGCTGTGGCTCAGGGCCGCGGCGGTCCCTCGGCCGCACGCGGGGGCCGGGTGCTCTCCCGGACGATGAGGTCGTGGGCGACCAGCCGTTCGCGGTCGATGTCGCGGCGCTGGTTGACCAGCCCCAGCAGGAGGTCGACCGCCTCGGCCGCCAGCCGCTGCGGGTTGAGGCTCACCGTGGTCACCGGGGGCGTCAGGTCGGCGTACGTCGGGTCCTCGCTGATGGCGGCGACCAGCAGCTCGTCCGGGACGGCGACCTCGAGGTCGCGCGCGGCCGCCAGGATGCTGCGGCCCGAGTCGGTGTAGACCCCGAACAGGGCGTCCGGTGCCGGGCGGGAGCCGAGCAGCCGCCGGGCCGCCTCCCGCTCGGTCGTCTCCGGGTCATCGGACATGCCGTAGGAGTCCACGTGGAGGGGCTGGTGGTGCCGGGCGCACCACTCCTCGTAGGCGCGCCTGACCAGGTCGGGATAGGAGTCGTCGTGCTCCGGCAGCAGCACGCCGATCCGCCGCGCTCCGGCGGCCGCCAGATGGTCGAGGAGCTCGCGGACCGCGGCCTCGATGTCGTTGTCGACCCAGGCGTCACCGTGCTGGGGTGCCGGCGGCCTGCCGTCGGTGACGAGGGGGATCCCTCGTTTGCGCAGGATCTCGTGCACCGGGTCATTGCGGGTCGGCTCGATATGGATCACCCCGTCCACGGGCGTGGTGAGCCACATCCACGCCGGGACCGAGTGCGGCAGCACCACCAGGAGGTAGCCGCGTTGGTGGGCGGCCTCGATGGCGCCCAGGACCAGCTGCGCGTAGTAGGGGACCTGGATGTAGGACACGGGCAGGTCGCCGTACGTCGTGAGGGTGAGCCCCAGCAGCCCGGTCCCACCTCGGGCGGCCGCCCGCGCGGAGGTGAACGGCAGGTAGGAGAGCTCCCGCGCGGCGGTCATGACCCGGTGCCGGGTCTCCTCCGAGAGGCGTCCGGTCCCGTTGAGTGCGTTGGACACGGTCGCGATCGACACCCCTGCGGCCTCCGCCACCTGGGCCATGCTCGGCCGGACGCGGTGGCGGGAGCGCATCCCCGGACGATCCCAGATCTGACCCCTTGTGGTGAAGAACTTAAGCAACCACGGTCCTGTCCACTCCGACCACCCAGGTCGCCGGGACGAAGGGTCATCCCCATGTCGATGCCACCGACCACCTCGCGCCGTCGGCTGCTCACCGCCACCGCCGCCATGGGCGGGCTGGCCGCGGTCGGGCTTCCCGACGCCAGCGCCGCCGCGCGCGCCGCCCGGCAGCGCCTGGCGGCGACGGTCATCCGCAGGGGCCGGGTGTTCACCGGGCTCGCCCGTGACACCGGCGCCACGGCCGTCGCGATCGGACCGGACGGGCGGATCCTCCAGGTCGGCTCGGACTCCGACCTGCGGCGGCTCGTCGGCCGGGGCACCGAGGTGATCGACGCACGCGGCGGCACCGTCATGGCCGGCATCCACGATGCCCACATGCATCCCCTGGGTGCAGCGCTCGGCTCGTTGAGCCCCTCACTGGGCAACGCGGTGGGCACCGTCCCGGAGCTCCAGGCCGCGGTCCAGGCCATGCTCGCCGCGTCCACGGACCGTGAGCCCGACGGCTGGCTGCAGGTCACCGACTGGAACCCGGTGGGGCTCAAGCCGGCGGGGACCGTCGCCGACCGGTCCATCCTCGATGCGTTGGCGACCTCGCGGCCCATCGCGCTCCAGGGCTCGGACTTCCACAACACGCTGGTCAACAGCCGGGCCCTTGCGGTGGCCGGGGTCGACCGCAACACGCCGAACCCGCCCGGTGGCGAGATCGTCCGCGACAGCGCTGGGAACCCGACCGGGCTGCTCAAGGACAACGCGCAGGATCTGGTCCGCGCCGTGGTCCCCGGCCCCACCCGTGCCGAGCAGCGGGGCGCCTTCGCCGACATGGCGGCGTTCCTGCTCGCCAACGGGATCACCTCCTTCATGGACGCCGCCACGGGCGAGGACGGCGTGAAGGCCTACCACCAGCTGATCAACGCCGGGCTGATGCGCCAACACATCACGCCGGCGCTGGTGATCGACCCCGACGTCGCGGTCCGCCCGGACCACGCCACGGCGTACCTCGACGAGCTGCGCGCGCGCTACGGCGGCACGCCCACGCTCCACCTGACCACCGCCAAGGTGTTCCTCGACGGCGTGATGGAGTTCCCCGCCCAGACCGCCGCCATGCTCTCGCCCTACCTCGACGAGAACGGCAAAGCCACTGACAACTACGGCGACCTCTACGTGAAGGGCCCGGCGTTCGGGCGGCTCGCGGTGGCGCTCGACCGGGACGACTGGCAGCTGCACGTGCACGCCATCGGCGACCGCGCCGTGCGCGTCGCCCTCGACGGCTACGCCCGGGCCAGGCACACCAACGGCGACCGCGGGCTGCGGCACACGATCGCGCATCTCGAGCTGGTGCACCCCTCCGACTACCCACGGTTCGCCGAGTTCGGCGTGGTCGCCTGCATGCAGCTGCAGTGGGCCCTCCGCAACGCCTTCACCCTCGCCGCACTGCGTCCCTACATCGGCAGCGAGCGCTTCCACCGGCTCTACCCGGCGGCCAGCCTCGCCCGCTCCGGCGCGCTGCTCTCCGGCGGCTCGGACTGGCCGGTCGACCCGCTGCGGCCCTTCTTCCAGATGGCGGTCGCGGTCGACCGGACCGGCCCGGGCAACACCAGGCCGCCACTCGGACCCGACGAGGCGCTGACCCGGGTCCAGTCGCTGCGGATGCACACGCGTGGCAGCGCCTACCAGCTGCACTCGCCCGACACCGGCACGGTCGCTCCGGGCCAGCGGGCCGACCTGATGGTGCTCGACCGCGATGTCATGCGCGGCTCGACGACGCACCTCAGTGGCGCGCAGGTGCGCCACACGCTGGTGAACGGCGACGTCGTCTACGACGCCGGGTCCGAGAGCCAGCGGCGGTCGGTCGAGCGGTTCGCCGCCGCGCACCGCTTCGCCCGTCGCGTCGACCCGCACGACCGGCACGGCGGCTGCTGCGGATCACGCGGCGTGGCTGCGCCCTGAGCCAGGGACCGGGCGGATGGGAGTATCGGCCATGACCCCGCGTCAGGCACTCGTCGTCATCGACGTCCAGCACGAGTACGTCGACGGGGGACTGCCGATCCGGCACCCGCAGGTGAGCGACGCGCTCGCCCGGGTAGGGGAAGTCGTCGACGCGGCGAACCAAGCCGGGATTCCGGTCGTGCTGGTGCGGCACACCGAGGAGGACCCCAACGGTGGGGTCTTCGTGTCCGGGACGCCGGGCTGGCAGCTGCACGACGTCGTCGCAGGGCGTCCGCACGACCACCTGGTCGACAAGTCGCTGCCCGGCTCGTTCACCGGCACCGATCTGGGGGAGTGGCTCGACGAGCGAGGCATCGCGGGCATCGTCCTCGCGGGCTTCATGACCCACATGTGCGTCGACACGACGGCCCGGCAGGCCTCGCACCGCGGTCTCGACGTCGTCGTGCTCAGCGACGCAACGGGGACCGTCGACCTGGCCGACGACCTGCCGGCGGAGCTGGTGCACCGGGTGGAGCTGGCCGTCCTGGGCGACGGCTTCGCCGAGGTGTGCACCACCGCCGAGTGGGTCGCCGGGGCCTAGCGCCCCTGAGATGGGAACCGCTTGCGGTTGCCGCATCGACATGCAATAGTCTGTGCACAGACAATCTATGAACGGAGTAAATCATGTGGACCACCGACATCACCCGGACCACCGACCTCACGCCCGAGGCGTTGTGGCCCGTGCTGCGCGACGTCGACGGCTGGGGCGCGTGGAACGACGGCATCGAGACGATCGCCCTCGACGGCCCGCTCGCCGTGGGCGCGACGTTCGAGATGAAACCGCCCGGCGAGGAGCCGATGCGGGGCACGATCGCAGAGCTCGACGAGGGGCGGCTGCTGACCGACATCACCGACCTGGGCGAGCTCGTGGTCCGGGTGGCGCACCGGCTCGACCCGGTTCCCGACGGCGGGACGGCGGTCACCTTCGCGGTGGAGGTGAGCGGACCGGCGGCGGACGCCATGGGCGAGGAGGTCGGCACGGCGATCTCAGCGGACTTCCCGGAGGTCATCGCGGGGCTGGTCTCCGCCGCGCACGGGCGGTAGACAGCGCAGGTGGTCAAGCAGCCGGAGGAGAGCTCGGGGTTCCTGCTGTGGCAGGTCACCCTCGGCTGGCAGCGCGCGGTGACGGCGACGCTGAAGCCGCTCGGCCTCACGCACGTGCAGTTCGTCCTGCTGGCGAGCACGTGGTGGCTCAACAGCCACGACGAGGAGCCGAGCCAGGCGGCGCTGTCGGCTTTCGCCGGCGTCGACGTGAAGATGGCCTCCGAGGTGATCCGGACCCTGGAGGGCAAGGGGCTCGTGACCCGTCGGGTCGACGAGGGCGACTCCCGGGCGCGCCGGCTCGTGGTCACCGAGGCCGGCGCGGCGCTCGCACCGAGGGCGATCGCGGCGGTGGAGGCGGTGGACGACGCGCTGCTCGAGCCGCTCTCCAAGGTCGAGGGTCGCGCCTTCACCAGCTCGCTACGCCGGCTGCGCGACGGACTGGCTTAACTGGCGCGTGCGACCCGGTCCGCGGCGAACATCAGGTAGACCGCGGCGGTCCAGGTGTAGGCCTTGTCGCGCAGCCCGGCACCCGTCTCGGCGTCGAAGTTCTCCGCGAAGCCGGAGGCCTCGCACAGGCGCAGGAACCGGTCTCTGACCGTGTCGGCCAGCTCGGGGAAGCCGGACCCACGCAGCCCGTCCTCGATCAGCGCGGTCGACGGTGCCCAGATCGGGCCGCGCCAGTAGCCGTCGGAGGCGTAGCGCGGCGAGCCGACGGGCTCGGTGGCCGGGCCGTGCTCGGTCAGGTGGAGCCGGAGCCGGTCCGCCAGCGCCTCGCGGATCGGTCCGGGGAGCCGCTCGCCGAGCACGAGGGGCAGCAGGTTGAGCAGGCTCGAGGCGGTGCTGGGCCGGCCGGACAGCGCGCCCCGCGCGATGAAGACCTCGCCGGTCCACAGCTCCTCGACGAGTCGCTCGAGGAGCCGGTCGCGCTGGGCCTTCCAGCTCTCGGCGGGTCGCCCGAGCTCGTCGGCGAGCTCGGCGAGGACCTCCAGCTGCAGGACCAGGAAGGCGGCGAGGTCCGGCGCCTCGACGACCCGGTCGACGTCGAACGTCGTGGAGTTGTCCCACCCGCTGTCGTTGCCGTGCTGGTAGTAGGGCAGCTCGTGGCCGGGCCGACGGCGCCGCTCGAGCCAGAAGCGGGTCCAGCGGACCAGCCGGTCGTGCACCTCGACGAGCTCGTCCGGCCCGAGGGCCAGACCGCCACTCGCGCGTAGCCGCCGCAGCGCCCAGCCGTGGATGGGTGGCTTCACGAAGTTGTGGAGCACCTCGCTGTGGGTGATCGAGTCCGGCATGGCGCCGGCCTCGTCCTGGTGGTCGAAGGGCGCGAGGAACTGGTCGAGGGCGAGCTCCGGCAGCCCGCCGGCCAGGGCGAGCGCGTTGAAGCAGTGGTCCCAGCTCCAGACCTTGTCCATCCAGTGCTTCGACATCAGCACCGACTCGCGGGTGACGAACCCGGACGGCGCCACGGTCGCCGACCAGAGCACGTAGGCCGCCAGCGCGGCACCCGGCGTACGGTCGTCGCGCCAGGGGGCCACCGCGTCGAGGAAGGAGCCGAACTCGGCCCGGCGGTCGGCGACGACCTCGTCGAAGGTGAGCTCGGAGCGGTACGCCGGCTGTGCCGAGGTGATCTCCTCGAGCGCGGCCTCCCACTCGCGCCCGTCGTCGCCGAGGACGACGGCCCGCGACGCGGCGCCGAGGGCCTCGCTGCCCTCGACGTGCCAGGAGCCGGAGAGCAGCGTGACCCGGTAGCGGCGGCCGGTCTCGTAGGAGGTGAAGACGGCGGCGCCGTCGACCGGGTCCTGGTAGAGGTAGCAGCCGGTGAAGGGCGTCAGCTCGGGTGCGGGGTCGGCGATGCGCACCCCCAGTCCGGCGCCGCGCAGCCGGATGGCCGAGGTGCCCTCGAAGGCCGCGGACACCCGGGCGCCGTCGGCGGCGCGCCACGAGAGCCGGGCCGGCTCGGCCACCCAGGTCGTCTCGACCGGGCCCTGGCCGCGGTGCGGCTCCAGGGCGAGCACGCCGTGCATGCCGTTCGTGTGCGCGACGAGGTGGATGGTGTCGGCGGTCCGGTGCAGGCCGACCACCGGGGACAGGTTGAGCCACGCGCCCCGCACGGAGAACGGGATGTCGCGGATGTCGAAGGTCACCGGCTCCGGCGTGGTGACCGGTGACTCGTGCGATGCGTTCGCCATGTCAGTCCTTCACCGCGCCGGCCGTCAGCCCGGCCGCGACGTACTTCTGGGCGACGACGAGCAGGATCGCGGTCGGCACGGACGCCAGCACGGCGGTGGCCATCAGCTCGCCCCACTCCTGGTTCTGCGAGCCGATGTAGTCGTAGAGCCCCATGGTGATCGGCCGGAGCTTGCCGCCCTCGCGGTCGAGGGTGGAGGCGAACAGGAAGTCCGACCAGGCCCACAGGAAGGAGAAGAGCCCCACGGTGACCGCCGAGTTGCGCGCGATGGGCATGACGATCGAGATGAACGTGCGCCAGTACGACGCCCCGTCTATCTGCGCGGCCTGCAGGATGTCCTCGGGGATGCTCGACATGAACGCGCTGAACAGCATCACGGCGAAGGGCACCGCGAGCGTCGAGTCGGCGAGCACGAGCCCCGGCAGGGTGTCCAGCAGGCCGAGGTCGCTGTAGACGGTGTAGAAGCCGAGCGCCATCACGACGGCGGGCACCATCTGCGCGACGATCAGGAGGAAGTTGATGACCCGGCGTCCAGGAACCAGCAGCCTGGACAGGGCGTACGCCGCGGGTGCGGAGATCAGCAGCGTCACCACGACCGTGCCGAGGGCGACGACGAGGCTGGTCCGCAGGTAGGGGAGCTGGTCGCCGAGCACCGTGCGGTAGTGGTCGAGCGTGAACGCGCGCGGATACAGGTCGCCCGAGCGGATCGCCTCGCGCCGGGTGAGCGACACGTTGACCATCCAGTAGAGCGGGAAGAGCATCACGCCGGTGAGCACGACGCCCAGCGACGTCTTCCACCACTGGCGCTGACCGGGCCTCATCGCAGGACTCCTTGGCGCCGCTGCACGGCGAGGTAGACGAAGCCCATGGCGAGCGCGACCAGCAGCAGGATCGAGCCGACGACCGAGGCCTCGGAGTACTTGATCACGGCGGAGGCGCCCTTGCCGAAGGCCATCGAGTAGGCCCAGGTCGCGAGCGTCTGGGACTTCCCGGTGCCGGTGGTCATGATCCAGATGATGTCGACGACCTTGAGCGTGTAGACGAAGCCGAGCAGCAGCGTCACCGCCGACACCGGGCGCAGCAGCGGGAACGTGATCGACCAGAACTGGCGCCACGGCCCGGCGCCGTCGATGGCCGCGGCCTCGTAGAGCTCGCCGGAGATGTTCTGCAGCCCGGAGTAGAGGATGACGAGGTTGAACGGGATGCCGAGCCAGATGTTGGCGATGATGACGGCCCAGAGCGAGTTGTCGTTGTTGAGCCACCACACGCCGTCGGAGCCGAACAGCCCGAGGAGCTTGTTCAGCACCCCCGAGTCGGCGTCCATCATCCACTGCCACGTGGTGCCGGACACGATGATCGGCAGCAGCCACGGCACCAGGAACAGGCCGCGCAGCACGCCGGAGATCGGGAAGCTCCGCTGGAAGAAGACCGCGAGGGCCAGCCCGATGGAGTACTGGAAGACCAGCGAGACGACCACGAACGTCGCGGTGTGGCCCACCGTGGGCCAGAACGGCGGCGAGCCCACCACCTCGTCGTAGACCTGGCCGCCGACGTACGGCGCCTGGCCGGTGACGTAGGTCGCCCGGGTGAACCGGTGCAGGCTCATGGAGACGTTCTCGTAGAGCGGGTAGGCGTAGAAGAGCGCGAGGTAGACCACGAGCGGGAGGGCGAAGCCGAGCCCGGCCCAGGTCCCGGGTCGCACCCGGCGGACCGCCTCGACGACCCCGACGGCCGCTGCTCGGCGCTGGTCGCCAGGACCGGACACGGCTGCCGGAGACAGCCCCGCCGGACCCGGCGCCTGCTCGTCCATCGTCCCTCTCACGCTGCACTGCTCCTGTCGATGTCCGGGTCGCCGGGTCCCCGGCGATCGGTGGTGGCGGCCGGAGGCGGGGGCCGCCACCACCGTGCCAGCTGGTGGGCCGCACGGCCTACTGGACCGCCTGGCCGGCCTCCTCGAAGGCCTGCTTGACCGCGTCCGCGTCACCGGCGCTGTTGAGCGCGGTCTGCAATGCGGTCGAGATGGCCGCGGAGGTGGCGGTGTAGCCGGCCCCGAGATCGGTGGTGCGGCCCTGGGCGCCGTTGATGGCGTCCACCCACGGGGTCCACAGCGGGTTGCTGTCGATCTGCTTCTGACGCTCGTCCTTGTTGGCCGCGAAGTAGCCGAGCATGTCGTCGGTCTTGACCTGGCTGGACGGGCCGGCGAGGCAGTCGATGACCGCGGCCGCGGCGTCGTAGTGCCCCTGCGCGTTGTCCTTGTGGGTGGGCGCTGCCAGGAACTCGCCACCGGTCGGCACCGGAGCGGCGCCGCCGTCCTGGGCCGGGATCGGCATCATCTTGGCCGGGAAGCTCTGCTCGCTCGCGGCCTGGGCGAACCAGGAGCCGTTCTCGGCGAACGCGTACTGCCCGGTGAGGAAGAGGTCCCAGGAGGCCGACTGGTTGTCGGTGATGGCCGACTTGGGGGCGTAGCCCTTCCCGATCCAGTCCGACACCAGCTGTCCCGCGGCGACCGCTTCGTCGGAGCCGGGGTCCTTGAGGTCCGCGCCGGCGCCCCAGAACCAGGGCAGGAACTGGAAGACCCCCTCCTCGCCGGAGATCCCGGAGAAGGTGATGCCCTTGGCGCCGGAGGCCACGACCTTGTCGAGGGCGGCGTTGAGCGCGTCCCAGGAGGTCAGGCTGGCCGGGTCGACGCCGGCGCTCGTGAGGATGTCCTCGTTGTAGTAGAGCCCGAGGGTGTTCGCACCGATCGGGACGCCGTAGGTGGTGCCGTCGATGGTGCCGGGACCCGCGAGGTTCTCGTCGAAGCCGTCGGTCTTGATGCCGACGTCGTCGGCGCTCGCCAGCAGGCCGGAGGTGGCCGCGTCGGGCATCGCCGGGTTGTCGAGGATGACGACGTCCGGTGCGTTGTCCTCCTTGACCGCGGTCGTCAGGTTGTTGAGCAGGTCGGCCGTCGGGGCCGTGGTGCGCTCGATGGTGGCGCCCGAGGGGGCGCAGCTCTGGACGTACTTCGCCCAGTCCGAGCTGTCGTCGTACTGCGGGTACGGGTCCCACACCTTGATGGTGGTCACGGCCTTGTCGCCGCCGCCCCCGCCGCTGTCGTCGGACCCGCCGCACGCCGAGAGACTCACGGTCAGGACCGACGCCGTGACGGCCGCGGCCCACAACCGCATGTGCTTGGTGTTCATGGTTCTCCTCGTTCTGGTGCCGCCGACGGACGTCGGCGCAAGGGTGGCGGGCCCGAGCCCGGAGCGGCGGACTCCGCAGCCGCGCGAGTCGGCGACGGAGGCTGTTGTGGCTGACCTCACATCGCTGGCGGACCAATTGTTAGCGCTCTCGTTCGACTCTGTCAATCGATACGATTCGATTCAGCTGCGCGGGCTCTGAGCTCGGCCCCAGAGCAGACGCTCTGCCTTGCTGAGCGCCGGATTCGGCCGATGGTGAGCGGTCAGTCGCTTGCCAGATGAGCCCTGAAGTGCGACAGTTGGTCGAACCGATTCGACCTCGAATGCCGCCTACCGGGCGGTGGCCGCCCGCTGCCAGAATGTCGTCGCCGGCCCGCCGTGCTGGGCTCCGCAGACCAACCGCAGCGGCGACCAGTTCGCTCCGCGCACCGCTAGGAAGAGAACGCCGTGGCAACCATTGATGACGTCGCGAAGGCGGCGGGCGTCTCCCGCAGCACGGTGTCCTACGCGCTCTCGGGCAAGCGGTCGATCTCGCCGCAGACCCGGGGCCGCATCGACCGGGCCATCAAGCAGCTGAACTACACCCCGAACGCCGGGGCGCGGGCCCTGCGCACCGCCCAGACCGGTGTCCTCGGGCTGCTCGTGCAGTTCCACGAGGACGAGTTCGCGCCGGCGATGCTGCAGTACATCCTGCCGATCACCGAGACCTCTCGGGCGCTCGGCTACGACATCTTGATGATGACCGAGACCGACGGGGCCGAGGCGCTCACCCGGGCGGCGGAGTCCGGCATGGTCGACGGCCTGGTCCTGCTCGACGTCACCCAGAACGACCCCCGGCTCGACGCCCTGCGCTCGGTCCGGCAGCCCGGGGTCCTGGTCGGGCTGCCCGGCGACACGCGCGGCCTCGACGTCGTCGACCTCGACTTCGCGGCCGCCGCCCGCAGCCTCGTCGACCACCTCGTCGACCTGGGCCACCGCGAGGTCGTGCTGGTCTCGCCGCCGCGGCACGTCTTCGAGCGCGGCGGCGCCTACTCCTGGCGGTTCCGCGACGCGGCGCTGCAACGCGCATCGGAACGGGGCATCACCCTGACCCCCCGCTACGGCGAGTCGCAGCAGCCGGCGATCGACGAGAACCTCCACGCGATCCTCGACGACAACCCCGATGCCACCGGCCTGATCATGCACAACGACGCCTCGGTCGCGGCCCTCCCGCACCTGCTGCACCAGCGGGGTGTCCGGGTGCCCGACGACCTGTCCGTTGTCAGCCTCTACTCGCGCGACTTCGCCCGGTGGTTCTCGCTGCCCTACACCGCGATCGAGTCCTCGCCCGGCCTCCTCGGCACCGTGGCGGTGAAGCAGCTGGCCCAGCGCATCACCGGGGAGGACGCCGCAGGCCCACACGGCACGCGGCTCATCACCGCCGAGATCGTGGACCGCGGCAGCACCCGCTGACCCCGCTCGACGCCCCGCGACAAGGCTCGCCTGCCGAACGCGCGGACGATTTTGGCTCAGCAATGGGGGGCACAGGGCGATTGGTCCCCCGTGGGGAACATCAGCGCTTCGACGCCTGCCGCCGTAGTGGCACAGGTGACGGCGCTGCTCGAGCTCGCCGAGGAGGCGAGGCTGGCCGGTGACTACCGGTCCGGATCCGAGCTCGCGCGGCGGGCGGTCGCCCTCGCCGAGTCGTCCGACGACAGCGCCGGCCACGCCGCCGCCCTGCACATGTTGGCGACCCAGTCCCTGCGCCTCGGTGACTACGAAGGTGCGATCATCGCGTGCCGCGATGCGATCGCCGTGCTCGAGTCCACCGTCGGCGACCAGGCCACGGTCTGCAACATCCTGACCGTCCAGGCCCACGCGATGACCGAGATCGGCATGCATGACGAGGCGCTGGAGGCGCTGTCGTGGGCCCGGGAGATCGCCCAGGAGCTGGACGACCTCGACCTCTTGTACTGGGTGCACAACCGGACCGGCGTGGTGCACGGCAACATGGGCAACCAGGTGCTCGGCACGCAGTACCTCAAGCGCGCGCTGAGCGTGTCGGGCGGGATGGATGACGAGGCCCGCTTCTGCATCCTCAACAACATCGGCGACAACGCCATCCACCGGGTCTCCGGAATGCTGGCCGACGGCGACCCGGCCGGTGCCGAGGCGATGCTGGGCGAGTCCTTGGAGCACGTCGCAGAGGCGCTGCGGCTCGCCCGGGCCGCCGCCCACCCGTATCGCGAGTCCATCTGCCTGGACAACTACGGCATGCTGCTGGCGCTGGCCGGCGACTACGCGGGTGCCGAGCAGATGATCGGCGACTCCCGCGCGATCGCTGCCCGCCACGGCTACCGGTCGCTCGAGTCCTCGGCGATGCAGCACCAGGCGCAGACCCGGATGATGCGCGGCGACAACGCCGCAGCCATCACCGGCTTGTGCGAGGCGCTGGAACGGGTGCTCGAGGCCGGCGAGATGCCGGTCGCGATGGAGATCCACGCCAAGCTCTCCGAAGCCTTCGAGCAGATCGGCGACGCGACCTCGGCGCTGCGCCACTACCGCGAGTACCACCGCCTCGAGCGCGCCGCCCAGAACGAGATCGCCGCGGCCCGCGCCCGGATGGCCCAGCACCACTTCGAGCTGGACAACGCCCGCCTCGAGGCGGACAACGCCCGGCTGGAGTCCGAGCTGCACCGGCTCCGCGCGATCGAGCTCGAGGCGGACAAGGCCGCGCTGCAGCGCCAGGCGACCGAGGATCCGCTGACCGGGGTCGCCAACCGCCGCCACGCCGAGGCGTGGCTGGCCGCGGTGGCAGCGGCCGGTCGCCCGTTGGGTGTGGCCCTCGTGGATGTGGACCTGTTCAAGAGCGTCAACGACCGCTTCGGCCACCCGGTCGGCGACCAGGTTCTGCGAGAGCTCGCGAGCAACCTGCGAGCCGGGATCCGCGAGACCGACCTCATCGCCCGAGTCGGCGGGGAGGAGTTCCTGGTCGGCATCGACGGCCTGTCGCTGCGCGAGGCCGCCACGCGATGTGAGCTGCTGCGCGCCGGTGTGGCTGCGTTCGACTGGGAGTCGGTGCAGCCCGGCCTCACGGTGACCGTCAGCATCGGTCTGGCCGTCGTCCCACCAGGTGGCGACGTGGCCGCTGCGACCGCCCTGGCCGACCAGCGCCTCTACGCCGCCAAGCGCGAGGGCCGCAACCGCGTGAACGCGGTCTTCGGCCGGCCGTCAGCGGGCGCCGACGAGGCGCTGAAGACCGGCTGACGTCGCGGCCGCGTGCGCGGGCCGTGGTCAGGCGGCGAGCATGGCCTTGGCGGCCTTGATGCCCTCGGACAGCGCCGCATCGGAGAGCTTGCGGTCCGACAGTGCTCGCGCGAGCTGCATCGTGCCGACCAGCATCGAGTAGAGGGCGAGAGCGGTTCCGCGGGCCGCCTCGGGATCCCCTGGCGCCAGACGGGAGCAGACCTCGTCCAGGATCGCCTTCGCGCCGTTCGTGTAGGCCTGCTTGGTCTCCTTGTCGCAGCGAGCGATCTCGTCGAGCAGTGCTGCGGACGGGCAACCAAGGTCGCGATGGTCCCGGTGGTCGCGTGAGAGGTACCACTCCACGAACGCCTCCAGGCCCGCACGTCCGGGCGGCAGCTCATCGAGGCCGGCCGCCTGCCGGGCGAGCTCCTCGCTGACCACGGTCGTGACGAGGTCGTCCTTGGAGTCGAAGTGGGCGTAGAAGGCGCCGTTGGTCAGCCCGGCATCGGCCATCAAGGTGGCGATGCCGGAGCCGTCGATGCCGTCCTGCTTGAAGCGACGACCAGCGGTCTCGATGATCCGCCTCCGCGTCGCTTCCTTGTGCTCCTTGTTGTACCGCGCCAAGGGGTCGCTCCTGTTCCTGTCCAACCATGCCCGGACGGGCGCCCTCGCCATTGTAGAACGATTGACAGGCATTGGCGTGGCGGCGGGCCGGTGCGCATCCGGAGCCGGATGGCGATCGGGTGGTCAGTCGCCCAGGAAGGCGGCGGCGAGGGGCGCGAACTCCTCGTGGTACTGGAAGATGCCGCCGTGGCCCGAGTCCGGGTAGATGACCAGCTCGCTGCCCTTGATGCGCTGGTGCAGGTCCTCGGAGAGGACCGAGGGGACCATGCGGTCGTTGTCCCCGTTGGCGATCAGGGTGGGCTGGGTGAGGGTGGAGAGGTCCGAGGGGGTGGATCGGCCGTAGGTCGCGATCGCGTTCAGCTGGGTCCGGAAGGCCGTGAGGCGAACCGGGGTGTCGCGGTCGGTGGTGCGCTCCTCGAGCCGTTTGACGAACGCCTTGGCGGCGGCCTTGCCCTTCGCGTTGCGCTTGAAGAACAGGAACTCCTTGGGATCTGAGCGGGTCAGGGTCGCGCGGAGGATGTCCCAGTAGGTCACGCCGATGACCTTGTCCATGTCCTTGCCGCCGCGCGGCCCGGTGCCGGTGAGCACCAGCTTGCGGACCAGGTCGGGGTGCTTGACGACCAGGTCCTGGGCGATCATGCCGCCCATCGAGAAGGAGAAGATGTCGATCGTGTCGAACCCGAGTGTGGTGATGAACTCGTAGGCGTGGTCGGCCGCTTCCTCGATGGTGCGCGGGACCTTTCCGGTCGAGGCGCCGACGCCGCGCTGGTTGAAGGTGATGACGTGCCGGTTCTTCGCGATCGCATCGACGATGCGGGGGTCCCAGTTGTCCAGGTTTCCGGCCAGGTGCACGAAGAACACGACCGGGATGCCGCCCTTCGGGCCCAGCTCGCGGTAGGCGTAGGTCGTGCCGCCGGTGGTGACGGTGCGGGCCGGCGCCTTGGCGTACGACGTGACCGCGGGTTCGTTGCCGGTGATGCTCATGGCTGATCTGCCTCCAGAGTGCTCGACGGTGCGAGTCCCGTCATCGGGCACCATCTCTATAATCGTATGAACGTAATACTAACACTCCTTCGGATCTTGTGCAGAAGGCCACCCCGCTTGGACCGTGCGGCAGTCAGGACGATTTCAGGCGAGGTGCTGTGGCGTTGTTGTGGTCGAATCGGCGATGCGCTCCCTCACCGCGGGAAGCCTGACCGATGACGGTCCCGCCACCCCTCGGCTCGGAAAGGCCCGTCGTTGTGAAGAGGTTGCTGTTGCCCGGCGCCCTCGTCCTGGCGCTGGCCGCACCGCTGGGCTGGACGAGCTCCGCGGCCACGGCCGCACCGGGCCCTGCGGTCAGCGCGGTCGCGGCGGCCGTCGGCGCTCCGGCCAGCAAGCACCTCGGCCAGAAGTCCGGCCAGAAGCCCGGCCAGAAGCCCGGCCAGAAGCCCGGCACGGGCAAAGGTGGGAGGTGGAAGGCCTACAAGGGGCCGTACTTCAACGACCCGCACCTGAAGGCCGGCCATTTCAGGATCGAGAGCAAGGTCATCGACACGATCCGGCATGTACCCAAGGGTGCGACCATCCGGATCGCGGTCTACTCCTTCGACCGGATGCCCGTCGCGGACGCGCTCATCGCAGCCCACCGCCGCGGGGTCAAGGTCCAGATGCTGCTCAACGACCACCAGGACACCAAGGCCATGAAGGCCATCCGGGCAGCGATCGGAACGAACAGGTTCGCCAAGAGCTTCATCTACAAGTGCAAGGAGAGCTGCCGCGGCAAGGCGAACCAGTACAACAACCTGCACTCGAAGTTCTACTCCTTCACCCAGGCGGGGAAGTCCAAGGACGTCCTGGCCGTCGGCTCGGCCAACATGACGCTCAACGCCGTCCTGCACCAGTGGAACGACCTGTACTTCATGTCCGGCAACCACGACCTGTTCGCGCAGTTCACCGACCTGTTCAAGGACATGAAGCACGACTACAGCACGCGCCAGAAGGCGCGGTTCTTCTGCGGGACGCCGGCCAACGGCACGACGTGCGACGACTCGGTCGACAAGTACACCGCGTGGGCGTTCCCCAAGCTGTCCGGGCCCGAGAACGACCTGGTCCTGGACATGCTGAACAAGATCCAGTGCCTGACCCCGGACGGCAACGGCGGCCAGACCCGCACCAGGCTGGCCCTCGCGATGCACACCATGCGCGGCAAGCGGGGCGACTACATCGCCTCTGCGATCCGCCAGAAGTTCGCCGAGGGCTGCGACTTCCGTGTCGACTACGGCCTGATCGGCTACCACACCAAACAGATCCTCGGCGCCACCACGGCCCGCGGCCGGATCCCGCTGCGCTCGACCGGCCTCGACTACCACCCCGACGACAACTTCGACCTCAACCACGACGGTGAGGACGACCTGATCCTGGACTTCTACAGCCACCAGAAGTACTTCGTCATCCAGGGCACCTACAACGGCGTGCCGAACACCAACATGGTGCTCACCGGCTCGTCGAACTGGGCCAGCCTCAGCACGGCCAATGACGAGATCTGGTTCACCATCCAGGGCAGGACGGCGGCCGCGAAGTACCTGCGCAACTTCAACTACGAGTGGGACCACAGGCGCAACTCGCGCAACGCCTACACGACCACCTACACCAACTTCCGGGTCGCCCGGATGCAGCGCGCTACCGACGGAACCTTGCACAAGGTCTACGTCACGGAGCGCCGCCCGGTGACCACGATCTGGCCCGACCCGTACATGCCAGGCCCGTCCTGGGAGGACGACTGACCCAGGCGCGACGATGAGGGGTCGGCCGCGGGCCTGGACCTGCGCGTGCGTCCGAGGGCGATGCGAGCCGAGCCGACGCGGCCGGAGTACGTCGCCCGGCATGGCCCGGACGGGCCATTTGGGCTAGTCCACCCGGACTCTTTCCCGCTGAGCTGCCACGCGGGTTGGCCAGATCACAGCGCGGCCGCTTGACGGCATTGTGGACTTAGGCTCTTATTTGACCCGATTCAGTCGACTTTCATCTGAATCACTTCTCGGGTGCCCTGTCGTTGCGGTCTCTGCCGCCTGACCTTCCTAGTGAGGCCCCCATGCGCACACGCCTGCGCATCCTCGGCGCCGCAGCGGTGACTTCCATCGCCGTGGGTGCCGTTCCGTTCCTGACCTCGTCGGACGCCGACGCCGCTCGGTTCACCATCGACAACGTCGTGGTCTACCGCGTCGGCACGGGCGCGGCGCTCTCGAACTCCGCGGCCCCCGTCTTCCTCGACGAGTACACCCAGGGCGGCTCCCTGGTGCAGTCGATCGCGCTGCCGACGGCTCCCTCGGACGGAAACTCTGCGCTGACCGCGTCTGGCCTGTCGCGGTCGGAGGGGCTGATCAGCCGCTCCGCGGACGGTGAGTACCTCGCGGTCACCGGCTACGACGCCAGCGTCGGCGCAACCGGCCCGGGCGGCTCCTCGCTCACCGCGTCCGCCCCTGGCACGGTTGCGCGCGTCGTCGGGCTGGTCGACGCCAACGGGATCGCGGACACCAGTACCTCGCTGAGCGCCGCCTCGGCGCCGAAGATCATCCGGTCGGCGTACACAGACGGGGACCGGATCTGGACGACCGGCGGCAACGGCGGCATCCAGACCACGACGCTCGGCTCCAGCACGACCAGCACCGTGGCTGGCACTGCCACCTCGAACTTCAACTCCCTCACCGCCCAGAACGGCCAGCTCTTCGCCAGCGGCATCCTGGCCGACCGCCTCGCCGAGGTGGGCACCGGTTTCCCCGCGGCCGGCGCCACCCTCACCGACGTGCCCGGGCTGCCGAGCAACCTGCTTGCCTACGGCTACGCCTTCTTCGACCTCACCAGCGACGACTGGGCCGGGACCACCCTCGACACGCTCTACCTCGCGAACGCGTCGAGCAAGGGCGGCACCCTCGACAAGTACCGCTGGAACGGCTCCAACTGGACCCTCGCCGACTCCGCGGACGTCCTGGGCGTCAGTGGCCTGGTCGCGAGCAACACCGCCGGCAACGTGAGCATCGCGCTCACGACGCCCACCACGCTGGTCAAGGTCCTGGACACCGGCGCCGCCGGCACTGCGACGCTCGGTACGCCGGGCACGATCGCGACTGCGACCGCCGGCACCGAGTTCCGGGGCCTCGCGCTGGCGCCCACCGGGACACCGGGTCCCTCCACCTTCGTGCGGAGCCCGGCCACCGGCACGACCGTCAACATCGCGTCGTCCGGAGTCCCGGTCTCGGTGTTCGCCAAGTCCCCCACCGGGTCTGTCACCGGCGTCACGCTCTCCATCGGCTCGTCGACGGTCAACGCGACCAAGGGCACAGGAGACGTGTGGACCGGCACGGTTCCGAAGACCGGGCTCGCGGCCGGCGCCGCCACCCTGACCGTGGCAGCGACTGGCCCCGGCGGGACCACGACCGTGACGCGCGCGATCACCCTCGACGCCAGCACGCCGGTCGTCCCTCCGCCGCCCGGTCCCAAGGTCCCGGCCGACGCGCTCGCGGCGGGCAAGTACGCCCCGAGCGACGCCAAGGTGGTCAAGAAGGGCAAGTGGAAGGCCTACAAGACGAAGTCATCGCCGACCAAGAAGGGGCTCGCCAGCGCCAAGAAGAAGTCAACGCTCACTACCAAGGTCTACGGCACGCAGCTCACGCTGACCTTCGACAAGAGCAGCACGTCCGGGCAGGTCGGTGTCGTCATCGACGGCAAGAAGACGGTAATCGACCTCTTCAACGCCAAGCCGAAGACCTTCGCGAAGAAGTTCAAGCTCGGCGGCTCGCCGGCCTCGCACACGGTGGTCATCACCGTGCTCGGCACCAAGAACGCCAAGAGCAAGGGAACGACGGTCAGCCTCGCCTCTTTGGTGGTGAAGGGCTGATGCGCACGCGGACAGGCTCCTCACCCACCAGCCGAACCAGTTCCGAAGGACGACGCATGTCGCGCAACCGACGACCTCTCACCCTCCTGGCGCTGGCGGGGGCGGCCCTCACGCTGACCCTGACGGCCATCCAGCCGGCCTCGGCCGACCCGGACAACAACAACCCGGGGACGCCGCCGCCCGGCAAGGCCGCGAACCAGATCTTCACGGCCGTCGGTGCCGATGCATTCGCGGAGCTCACCAACTACATCGCGAGCAACTACAACGCCCAGCTCCCGGCGCCCAACAGGGTGATCGCGTCCTACGACGCCATCAACCCGTTGACCGCGGTGCCGGGGGAGACCATCACCACCAAGCCGGGCTGCAGCATGGTCCGTCCCAACGGTGCCAACGCGGGCATCACCGCCATCCTCCTCAACCAGAAGAGCACGGTCGACTCAAACGAGTACTGCGTCGACTTCGTCCGCTCGAGCCGCGCCAAGGGCACGGCGCCCGGCGAGGCGAACCTCACCTTCTACGCGCAGAGTCGCGACGCGGTCAGCTACGCCGTGCTCGGCAACGCCTACGCACCGACCACGCCCCTGTCGACCGCGCAGCTCAAGGACATCTTCGAGTGCACGACCACCGACTGGAGCCAGGTCGGCGGGCAGGCCGGTGCGATCCACCTGTACCTCCCCCCGGCGACGGCGGCGACGTACACGTTCTTCCTGCAAGCCATCGGCTCGAGCGTGTCGGCGGTGACGACCGGCTGCGCCGGCCTGCCGACCGTTTTCACCGGCCAGCAGAACGACGGCCAGTCGCTCAACGGCGACCCGCAGGGGATCCTCCCGTACGCGGTCACCAAGTGGGCGGCCCAGAGCAACGGGGCGCCGGGCATCCTCGACCTCCGCGGCGGTTCGCACATCGGCACGGTCAACACCACCACGCCGCCGTTCGTCAACGCTGTCGTGGGGCCGACCACCTACCAGGTGCTCAACCCCGCCTTCGCCAGCGGCGCGAGCGCCTCGTTCGGCCGGCTCTTCTTCAACGCCTTGCGGAACACCGCGCCCCCGGAGCTGGTCGACGTCTTCAAGTCCGACGGCTACCTGTGCCTGCACGCGGACCAGTTCCTCATCCCCTTCGGCAACACCCCGCTCGGCAGCGACACCAGCCAGCCGCCGTACTGCGGCCAGACCAGCTGAGCGGACCCAGGCACGACGGGTGGCGGGCCGACGGGCCCGCCACCTGCACACCGAGAGGACAGGAACATGCAGTTGGGGTGCACTCCACGGCCTGCGCCGCGCTGGCGCGCGGCATGGGCCGTGGTGACCACGGGGCTGCTCGGGGCGTTGGTCGTCCTGGCGAGCGTCCCGGCGACCGGGCCGGCGGCCGCCGCCCCGGCCATCGCCCAGGCCACCGCGGCGGACCCGGCCGGATCGGGGATCACCGTCCCGGCGCCGGCTGCCGGCCCGGGCGCGACGGTCACGGTCAGCAAGGTCGACGGCCTGGTCAACCAGAGCGTGGCCGTGTCCTGGACCGGGTTCCGACCGAGCTCCGACACCCGCCTGGCCAACGCCGGTGACTCCCTCGACGTGAACACCGACCGGCCCGTCCGGGTCTACGAGTGCCGCGGCGCCGACCCCGTCTCGTCCAGCGAGTGCTACGGCTCGCCCGGCTTCCGGGGCATCCCAGCCACCCCCAGCGACCCGGGAGTACCGGAGGTCGTCCCCTTCACCTACCCCGGGCAGACCGACAAGTACGACGCCACGCCGGACGGGCCGGCCAACTGGCAGGACAACGTCACCCGCGCCGACGGCACCGGCGAGGTGACGATCCAGGTGTTCACCAAGCGCGAGTCCGCCGCGCTGGGCTGCGATGCCGACGCTCCCTGCTCGATCGTCGTGGTCCCGAACTACGGGCGCCCCTCCGGCGCGACGGAGGACCAGCTGGACGCCCCGTGGGCGTGGGCGCGACGGACCGTCGTCCCACTCACCTTCCAGCCGGTCGCGGACGCCTGCCCGCTGGCCGGGACCTCGCTGCGGGTGGAGGGCAGCCCGGTGCTGGCCGCCGCGATGGCGAGCTGGCGCGCCCGGACCTGCACGCTCAGCCAGGACGCCGTCACCCTCGACTACACCTCGATCGGCGAGCCGCAGACCCGGGGCGACGTCGGGTCGGGCCTGACCGGCGTCGGACTGGTCGTCGACCCGCTGACCAAGGAGGACGCTGCGGCTGCGGGCGTGGTCTACGCACCCGTCTCGGTGACGGGGATGGTGGTCGCCTTCCAGATCGACGACGCCAACGGCAAGCCGGTGACCGAGCTGAACCTGAACGCGCGGCTGGTCGCCAAGCTGGTGACGGCGTCGTACCGCTCGGGCGGCAACCCGGCGACCATCAACAACCCGGTCAACATCTTCCGTGACCCCGAGCTCCAGGCGCTCAACCCTGGCGTGACGTTCCCGGGCGGCTCGCCGGGCAACCACCCGCTCATCCTCGGCGACATCTCCGACACCACCAGCGCGCTGAGCCGCTGGCTCGCCGCCGATCCCGAGGCCGCCGCCTTCCTCGCGGGCACCCCAGACCCGTGGGGGATGACGGTGAACAGCAACTACCGGGGCCTGGCCCTGCCCTTCGACGTCTTCCCGCTGCTCGACCCGCTGATGTCCGACACCTACGCGCCGGTGCAGGAGCTGGACACGCTGGCGCGGCAGCTGTCCATCGCGCAGTTCCCCGGCGCCACCACGATCGTCGACAACGGGGTGAACGTCGCGATCAAGTGGCCCAGGCAGAACCCGGGCCGACGCGAGGTGATCGGAGTCATCGACGCTGCGTCGGCGGCGCGGTTCCGGCTCAGCACGGCGTCGCTCCAGAACTCGTCGGGTGCCTTCGTCAAGCCCTCGGAGACCTCGATGCTCGACGCCGTGGCGCACTCGGTCGTCGGCAAGGACGGCGTGACCCGGACGGTGGACCTGACGTCCAAGGACGCCGGGATCTACCCGCTGACGCTCCAGGTGACCGCTGCCCTGTCGACCACGGCCGACGAGGACGAGCGCCAGCAGGCGGCCGACTTCCTGTCCTGGGTCGCCGGAGACGGCCAGACGGTGGGCGACTCGGTCGGCCAGCTGCCCGAGGGCCATGCTCCGCTGACCGACGCGCAGCGGGCCCAGGTCCTCGCCGCCGGCAAGGCGGTCCTGAAGGGCCCGCCGACCCCCAAGCCCAGCCCCAGCGAGTCGGCGACCCCCTCCGCCGACCCCTCAGACCCGTCGGACGCACCCTCCGACGGCGGCGGCGGTGCCCCACCAGACGTGGTGGGGCCCGCCCCGGTTGACGCCAGTCCGTCGGCGGCCGCCCTCCTGCACGACCCGCATCCCTCGCACCCGGTCCCCGAGCAGCCGGACATGGTCACGGTGGCCGCCCAGCTCGCCGGTCACAAGCTGGTCGTGCTGCCGCTGCTGGCCATCCTCGCCCTGCTCTCCCTGCTCGGCGGACCTCTCCTGATGTGGTTGGGCCAGACCGGACGGGGGCCGCAGTGGCTACGGCGGTGACCGCACCGCCGGAACCTCGGAGCGAGACGGCCGAGCGGCCCGACGTGGCGCCCCGCCGGCGCCGGACGCGGGCGTCAAAGCCCAGGGCCCCGCGCGAGCGGCAGCCGTTCCGGGTCAACACTGCTGTGGTCATCGCCTGCGGGCTGATGGTGGTCACGGGCCTGGCCGCCCTGTTCGGACTGTTCTTGTTCGTGGGCTCCGCGATGGCGGCGCACCGGGACCAGGACGTGATGTACGGCGAGCTCAAGAAGCAGCTCGCTCTCGCCACCGTGCCGGTCAACGGCGCGATCGCCACCGGTACGCCGATCGGGATCGTCGAGATCCCGCGTCTCGGTCTCGAGCAGGTCTTCGTCGAGGGCAGCGCCTCCGAGCAGACCATCCGAGGCCCCGGGCTGCGGCACGACACCGTGCTCCCCGGGCAGGCCGGTGCCTCGGTGCTCATCGGGCGGCGGGCCACGTTCGGCGCGGCGTTCGCGCGGCTGGACGAGGTCAAGATCGGCGACAAGATCAAGGTGACCACCGGCCAGGGCCAGTTCACCTACGTGGTCGACCTGGTGCGCACCAGCGACTCGCCCGACGTGCAGATCGAGCAGGTGCCCTCCCGGCTCACGCTGATGACCTCCGACCCGGCGATCACGCCGACCCGCAGCCTCCAGGTCTCCGCCCAGCTCGACGGTGACCCCCTCCCCGCCACCACGCGCCAGCCCACGGTGGCTGACGACCTGCCGGGCGAGGGCAGCTCGGGTCGCCAGGTCTCGCTGCTCCTGTGGGCGCAGGCGCTGCTGGTCGTCACCGGCTTCACCACGTGGACCGCACTCAGCAGACCCGGCCGCCGCGGCCTGTGGATCGGCGCCGTCCCCGTGCTGCTGGCCCTGCTGTGGCAGGTGTTCGAGAACCTCGCCGTCCTGCTGCCCAACACCCTCTGACCACGACGAAGGCACTGAAGAAGATGACTCTCGATGCGATCTCGCCGACCGACTCCACCCAGGTCCTGCCCGTGAGCAGGGAACGCGGACCGGCGGGGCTGGTGGCCGAGGCGGTGAGTGCCTGGTTCGGTGACCACCAGGTGCTCAGCGACGTCGACCTGCGAATGGAGGCCGGCCACGTGACCGCGCTCATCGGCCCCTCCGGCTGCGGCAAGTCGACGTTCCTGCGCATCCTCAACCGGATGCACGAGCTGGTGCCGGGCGCAGCCCTTGCCGGCCAGGTGCTCCTCGACGGCGAGGACATCTACGACCCGGCGCGGCGACCGATCGAGAGCCGGCGCCGGATCGGCATGGTCTTCCAGAAGGCCAACCCGTTCCCGACCATGTCGGTCTACGACAACGTCCTGGCGGGGCTCAAGCTGACCGGCCGGAAGGCACCGGCCAAGGGCGGCGCCGACGACCTTGTCGAGCACAGCCTGCGCAGCGCCGGTCTCTGGGACGAGGTGAAGGCGCGGCTCGGCACGCCGGGCTCCTCGCTCTCAGGTGGCCAGCAGCAGCGGCTCTGCATCGCCCGCGCGCTCGCCGTACGCCCCGACGTGCTCCTCATGGACGAGCCCTGCTCGGCGCTCGACCCGACGTCGACCCGCCGGGTCGAGGAGACCATCCGGGCCATCGCCGGTGAGGTCACCGTCGTGATCGTCACCCACAACATGCAGCAGGCCCAGCGGGTCTCGGACCGGTGCGCGTTCTTCCTCGCTGCCGAGGGGACGCCCGGTCACATCGTCGAGCAGGGCCTCACCACCGACGTGTTCGAGCGTCCCCGCGACGAGCGCACCGCCGACTATGTCAACGGGCGGTTCGGATGAGCACCGTCACCCTGCCGGTCACTCCGGCACCTCGGCCGACGCCTCAACGCCGCACCATCACGGTGCGTCCGACCCGCTCCGACCGGGTCTTCGTGCTCGGGGCCCGGGCCGCAGCGCTGTTGACACTCCTGGTCATGGGGCTGATCGGCACCTTCCTCCTGATCGGTGCGCTGCCGGCTCTGAGGTCGCAGGGTTGGGGCTTCCTCACCGAGCACGAGTGGCTTCCCGAGGCCGACAAGTTCGGGATCGCGGCGCTGCTGTGGGGCACGATCCTGATCGGTGTCTTCGCCCTCATCGTCGCGATCCCCGTTTCGCTCGGCGCCGCGCTGTTCATCAGCGAGTACGCCCCGCGGTCGCTGAAGAAGTCCTTGATCACCCTGGTCGACCTCATGGCAGCCGTGCCGGCCGTCATCTACGCGATCTGGGCCCTGTTCTTCCTGCAGGCCCACCTGCTGACGGTCGCGCAGTGGCTGTCGGTGCACCTCTCGTGGCTGCCGTTCATGACGGTGAAGGTGCCGGACTCGCCGTCGTCGTACACCTCCTCGGCGTTCATCGCGGGGATGGCCGTAGGGGTCGTGGTGCTGCCGACGATGACGTCGGTGATGCGTGAGGTCTTCTCGCAGGCTCCGGTTGGCGAGCGCGAGGGCGCCATCGCCCTTGGCGCGACGCGGTGGGGGATGATCCGCGCCGTCGTGCTTCCCTTCGGGCGCGCCGGGATCATCGGGGGGATCATGCTCGGCCTTGGGCGGGCGCTCGGCGAGACGATCGTGGTCTACGCGCTGATCTCGCCGATGTTCGACTTCACCACGCATCCGTTCGAGAGCGGAACCAACGCCATCGCGGCACACATCGCGTCGCGCTACTCCGAGTCCAGCGGCGTCGCGCTGGCCGGGCTGCTCGGTGCGGGACTGGTGCTCTTCGGCTTCACCCTCGTGATCAACACGCTCGCGGGCATCATCGTGAGCCGCTCGCGCAGCGGCGCGTCGACGGAGATCTGAGATGAGCGTCCTCGCCCCCTCCCCGTCCTCGTCCCCGGCACCGGCCGCGGCCGCGCCGCTGCCCAAGCCGCCGCCCGAGCGCGTACGCATCGGCGGCGCCGACCGCGACCTCGTCACCCACCTGCTGTACGCCGGGCTGGGCGCGCTCGCCCTGACCTGGCTGGCCTATGACCGGCTGCTGCCGGTCTCCGGCACGATCGGCTTCTGGCTCACCTGCTACGGGACCTTCATCGTGATGCTGGCCGCGATCAGCGCCACGACCCTGGATCGGATGGCCGTCATCGACCGCGTCGTCGGCGTGCTGGTCACGACGGCCGGGCTGGCCCTGGTCTCGGCCCTGGCCGGCATCGTCATATTCACCGCGGTCCGCGGGAAGGGCGCCCTGGGCCACCTCAACTTCTTCACCGAGACCACGGCGTACATCGGTCCCGACGCCCCGCTCGACCAGGGCGGGATCTTCGCGGCCATCATCGGCACCCTCGAGCAGGTCGCCCTGTCGCTGCTCTTCAGCGTGCCGCTCGGCATCGCCACCGCCGTCTACCTGAGCGAGGTCCGCGGCCGGCTGGCCCGCCTCGTGCGGATCGTGGTCGAGGCGATGACTGCGGTGCCCACGATCGTGGCGGGCCTGTTCATCTACTCGCTCGCGATCATCCAGCTCGGCTGGGACCGCAGCGGCCTCGCGGCGTCCCTGGCGCTGAGCGTGAGCATGATTCCGGTCGTCACCACGACCGCCGAGGTGGTGCTGCGACTGGTGCCGAACGGGCTGCGCGAGGCATCGCTGGCGCTCGGCACCACCCAGTGGCAGACGGTACGACGGGTGGTGCTGCCCACCGCCCGTCCCGGGCTCGTCACCGCCGTTCTGCTCGGCGTGGCGCGCGTGATCGGCGAGACCTCGCCGGTCCTGTTGGTCGCCGGCTCGACCAACGAGCTCAACTACGACCCGACGCACGGGCCGCAGCTGTCACTGCCCCTGTTCGTCTTCACCGGCATGCGCCAGCCCCTCGACGTCGCGATCGCCCGCGCCTTCGGAGCTGCGGTCGTGCTGCTCGCTCTGGTCGTCGTCTTCTTCGCCCTCGCCCGGATCATCGGCGGCCGGGAGCCCGGCCACCTCAGCGGACGGCAGCGCCGCCGGCTCGCGGCCGGTGCCCGAGCCGTCACCCAGAACTCTGCACAGGGAGAGAACCCATGACCCGCTCCGTCCGAGCCCTCCTCGCCGCCCTGGTCGTGGGGCTGGTCCTGGTGCCGAGCCCGGCCCACGCCGACGCCTACGCGCCGATCTCCGGCGCCGGCTCGACGTGGAGCCAGGTCGCGGTCGACGCATGGCGCGCCGACATCCGCGCCAGCGGGGTCGTGGTCAACTTCGCCGGCACCGGCTCGACCGACGGCCGGTCGCAGTTCATCCAGGCGACCGTCGACTTCGCGACCACCGAGATCCCGTTCCAGAACCCGCCCGAGCCCGGACAGCAGGCCGAGACGCCGTCCCGGGCCTACGCCTACCTGCCGATCGTCGCCGGCGGCACGTCGTTCATGTACAACTTGACCGTTGGCGGCCAGCGGGTCCGTGATCTGCGGCTGTCGCCGACGACCCTGTCGAAGATCTTCACCGGAGCGATCACCCGGTGGAGCGACCCGGCCATCACCGCGGACTACGGCAAGGCGCTGCCCGACATCCCGATCATTCCCGTGGTGCGGTCCGACGGCGCCGGCGCCTCGGCGCAGTTCACGAAGTACATGGCCAGCCAGGCGCCCTCGATCTACTGCCCCTTCATCCAGAACGCGCTGCACCTGAGCAGCGGCTGCCCGAGTGTGTCGTTCTACCCGGCGTTCGGCAGCTCCAAGGCCCAGGTGGGCTCCAACGGCGTTGCGAACTACGTCTCCGCGTCCTACGGCGCGGGTGCGATCGGCTACGTCGAGTACGCCTACGCCAAGCGGATCAACTTCCCGGTGGCGGGGCTGCTCAACAAGGCGGGCTACTACTCCCAGCCAACGGCGGGGAACGTCGCCGTGGCGCTCACGCAGGCCGCCATCAATCCCGATCTCACGCAGAACCTCGAGTCGGTCTACACCAACCCGGACCCGCGTGCCTACCCTATGTCGAGCTACAGCTACATGGTCATCCCCACGACGACGGACGCCCCGTTCAACACCGACAAGGGCAAGACGCTCTCGACGTTCATCAACTACTTCCTGTGCCAGGGCCAGCAGAAAGCCGACATCCTCGGCTACTCGCCACTGCCCAAGAACCTCGTGCTGGCCGGCTTCGACCAGGTGAAACGGATCCCGGGAGCGGTGGCCTCGCCGGCGATCGAGAGCTGCAACAACCCGGCGCTGGACATCCTGAACTCAGCCCCGCAGCCCGACCCCTGCACCAAGCAGGGCGCAACCGGCTGCGGAGCCGGGTCCACCACCAACGGCGCAGGCGCGTCGAACGGCGGTGGGAAGGGTGGCGGCGCCGGCAACGGCTCGGGCGGCGCGACGGCGGGCGCCACGGGCGGCGCCACGCCAGACGCCGGCGCGTCGACTGATCCGGTGGGAGCCGTCGATCCGCTGGGCGGGGCCGCGGCTCCGACCGCGGCGGACCCGCTCGCGGGCGCCGTCTCCGACCCGGGCGCCGTGGACACCAGCGCCGCTGAGGGGGTGGCCGCGGCACCCGGCCAGGTGGTGCAGCTCGTCGGCGGCCGGGACGGCCAGGGCTCGGCCGCGGCCTGGGTCGGCGTGGCCGTGCTGGCGCTCACCGTGCTCACCCCGCCGTTCCTGTTGCAGCGGTACCGCCGCCGACGATGACGCCCACCCGGGTGGCGGTGGTCGTCGCCGCCTGGCTGGCGGTGCTCGGCGCCGCCGGCGGGCTCACAGTCGCTCTGCTCGCCGCGGGGCACGATCCCAAGCCGATCCTCGACTACGACGCGGGGCAACTGGTCTCGTCCGTGCCCGTCGAGCCGGCTCCGGACGCCGCACCCGGCCGGTCCGGGACCGCGCCGGGCGTCGACCCGGGCTGGGTCGAGCGCACCGCCAGCGCGACGGGACTCCCACCTCCCGCGATCCGCGCCTATGCGACGGCCTCGCTCCGGTTGAGCGTCGATCAGCCGAGCTGTGGGCTCGGCTGGTCGACCCTGGCCGGCATCGGCGAGGTCGAGTCGGAGCACGGCACCGTCGGCGGCCGGACCCTGCTCGCCGACGGTCATCCGTCTCAGCCGATCATCGGGCCGGCGCTCGATGGGCAGGGCCCCGTCGCGCGGATCCGCGCCACCGGCGCAGGCACCGAGCTGCATCGTGATCCGACGTGGGACCACGCCGTCGGCCCGCTCCAGTTCCTGCCCTCGACCTGGGCGCAGTGGCGCAGTGACGGCGACGGAGACGGGGTCGCCGATCCCCAGGACCTCGACGACGCGGCCTACGCGGCGGCCCGCTACCTGTGCGCCGGCGGGGGAGACCTCACCAAGGGGCCGGACTGGGCCGCGGCCGTGTTCTCCTACAACCACGCCGCGTCGTACGTCGAGGCCGTCTACGCCGCCGCCCTGCGGCTCAGTGCTGGCTGACCCAGCGGCAGAGACTTCTGCGAGGGGCCTCGACCTGGGAACATTAAGGTATTAAGTCACCTAAATAACTTGTGTTATGGTCCCTGTATGAGCGCGGCGACCCCGGGTCCACGCCCGTCCCGACGCGGATTCGGCGCCGCGGTTGCTGCCGGCCTGGGACTGTTGGCGCTGCCCGCGGAAGCCCTTACGCAGCGCGCGTCCGCGGGCGCGCCGTACATCCACAAGCCCCTTCCGCCGCAGTGGTTCGTCGACTACGGGACGAACGCCGAGATGCGCTGGGACTCGGTCGACCCACGCCGGAGGCTGACGACACCCGAGCGGCTGTTCGTCCGCAACCATGTGGCGACGCCGACGATCGATGCGGCCGGCTACCAGCTGCAGGTCTTCGGCGACGGCTTGTCGACGCCGCGCTCTGGCGCGGATCCGGTCACCCTGTCGTACGCCGACCTGCGCGCCATGCCCGTCACCCGCCTGACCACGATCCACGAGTGCACGGGGAACGGGCGGTCCTTCTTCGCGACCCAGCAGGGTGAGGCGACTCCGGGCACCCAGTGGACGCTGGGCGCGGTCGGCGCGGTCGCCTGGGAAGGCGTGCGGTTGCGCACCGTCCTCCAGCGGATCGGTCTCGACCCGGCTGCGGTGTCGATCATGGCGACCGGCCTCGACCCGGAGTACGTCTCTGGCGGCACCAACTACGGCCACGTGCGCCGTCCCTTCTCGATCGAGAAGGCACTCGACGACGCGCTACTGGTGTGGGGTGCCGATGGCCGCGACCTGCTGTCCGACCACGGCTACCCCATCCGACTGGTCCTGCCGGGCTGGGTCGGCATCGGCAGCATCAAGTGGCTCGGTTCTCTCGAGGTGGCGACCGCCGGGCTGACGTCCCCGTGGAACACGACCTGGTATCGGATGACCGGCGGCGACTACCCATCCGACAGCCCGCCGCTGACCACGAACCCCGTGCGCTCGGCGTTCGAGCTCCCCTGGGCGGCACGGCTCCCTCACCGCACCGTGGTGACCCTGACCGGCCGCTCGTGGAGTGGTGCCGGCCCGATCGACCACGTCGACATCAGCGTCGACGGCGGGACGTCCTGGGATCGCGCCCGGGTCGTCCGCGGTGGGTGCCGGGAGGCCTGGACCCAGTGGGCCTTCGACTGGCAGCGGCCCGACCGCGGCGAACACGTGGTGATGGCGCGGGCCACTGACGTCCTCGGCCGACAGCAGCCCCTGGTCGCGCCGTACAACGCCAACGGCTACTTCTTCGACGCGGTCGTGCGTCATCCGGTCGCCATCGTCTGAACCTGCCGACCAGCCGGAGTCCGAGCTCGCAACGTCCCAGGGCAACAGCCAGACGCTGCCCATCACGGCGACGGCATGTCGGCGGCACGGACGATGACGCACGAGCTCGCCCTGCCCTCTCGATCCAGAGCGACAGAATCCATCGCACGGGGAGCGAGTCGCGGGTCGAAACCGAACCCGACATCGGAGAAACCGTTCATGGTTTGTGATCCACATCGCTTGCCCAGGCGATCAAAGTCCATAAAGTCAGTCGAGATTAGTGACTCGACGACGGGACGCGCATGATCGAGATCTCCGGACTGACCAAGAGCTATGGGGCGACCACCGTCCTCGACGGTATCGACCTTCGGGTCGACGACGGGCGGATTGCCGCCGTGGTGGGCCCCAGTGGGGCCGGTAAGAGCACGCTCGCGCGGTGCGTCAACCTGCTCGAGCGCCCGACCAGCGGCAGCATCATGGTGAGCGGGGCCGATCTCGCCGCACTGTCGGGCCGCGACCTGCGCCGGGCCAGGCGGCAGATCGGGACGGTGTTCCAGTCGGCAAGCCTGCTGCGACGGCTCACCGCCGCCCAGAACATCGCCCTGCCCATGCGTCATCAGCGCCTCCCTGAGCAGGAGGTACGCCGGCGGGTCGGCGATCTGCTCGAACGGGTAGGGATGCTGCACCGTGCCAACCACTACCCGTCACAGCTCTCCGGTGGGCAGCGTCAGCGCATCGGCATCGCCCGCAGCCTCGCCCTGAAGCCCTCGGTCCTGCTCTCGGACGAAGCCACGTCCGGGCTTGATCCGGAGTCGACGCGAGCGATCCTCGCTCTCCTGACCGAGCTGCGTGACGACCTTGGCGTCACCATCTTGGTGATCACCCACGAGATGGACGTGGTCCGGGGGATCGCAGACCACGTCGCACAGCTCGACCACGGGAGGATCGTCGAGCAGGGCACGGTGGCTGACGTCGTCCGTCGCTCGGACTCTCCGCTCGCGACAGCTCTGCTGCCCATGCCACCAGTGGTGGCTGCGCCCGAGCTCCGGCAGTGGCGGCTGCGCCTGGAAGGGACGGTGTCGCCCGTGTGGCTGGCCAACGTCAGCCGGGAGCTGGGCTCGGATGTCGCCGTGCTCGCGGCGCTCATCGAGGAGTCCGGCCAGGTCCCGGTCGGTCGCCTCACCGTCGGCCTTGAACCGCGCCTCGACGAACGACGGGTCTCGGACGTCTTTCGAAACCATGGCGTGGTCGCGGAGCCCGGAGCTCCGGCGGGGCTTCACCCCGTCTTGGCCGGCGGTCGCGACGCGGAGCCCGCGGCATGAGTGTCTTCCCGCCCCTGATCGCGACGCCCTGGCCCGACGTACCGGGCCTGCTGCTGCCCGCCGTCGGCGAGACCGCGCGGATGGTGGTCGTCGTCATGACGATCGTCGTGCTGTTGGGCGGTCCGCTGGGTCTGCTGATCTTCAACACCTCACCCCTGGGGCTGACGCCCAACCGTGCGGTGCACGTGTCGATCAGCTGGGTCGCCAACCTGGGCAGGTCATTGCCCTTCCTGGTCCTGATGGCGGCGATCATCCCTGTCACCAAGCTTGTCTTCGGGACGACGATCGGCTTCAAGGCGGCGATCATCCCGATGTCGGTGGCAGGCGTCGCCTTCTTCGCAAGACTCACGGAGAACGCCGTGCGGGAGGTGCCCCGTGAGCTGCTCGACGTCGGGCTCGCGATCGGGGCCGGCAGGTGGCAGATCATGTCCGGCATCCAGCTGCGCGAGGCCCTGCCGGGGCTTGCTGCCGGGCTGACCCTGAACGTCATCGCGATGATCGAGTACTCCGCGATCGCCGGGGCGATCGGGTCAGGCGGGATCGGCTACCTCGCCGTCAACTACGGCTACCGGCGCTTCGACAACAGCATCATGATCGCCTGCATCGTGCTCCTGGTCGTGCTCGTTCAGGCCATCCAGTTCACCGGAGATCGCGTGGTACGAGCCCTCACTCACTGACCGCCGCCGCCACTCACCTCAGTCGCGCCCGGACACACCGTGCCCGTGCGCTCGTCCCCGCGCGCCCATCCCCGCGCCGGGCATCCCGAAAGGAACCGTCATGTCCACCACCCGTCAGCCCTCCAGCTCCGCCTCGCGAACTCGGCACGACCACGCGGATCTCGACCTCGGTGGAACCCGACGCCGATGGTTGGTCCCGGCCGTCGCCGGCATCGTGGTGCTGGCCGTAGCGATCGCCCTGGTGCTCCGGTTCACCGGCGACGACCAGAAGACCGTCGCGGGTAGCCACTTCTCGAACGACTTCACGATCGCCTTCCAGGCGAGCTCGGCCTCCGAACAGGCGTTCCTGGACTACCTGAACTCCGACATCGCCCCCGACTACGGCGTCACGATCAAGGGCGTCGGCATCGAGGACGGCAACCAGCTCGACCAGGCCACTGCTGACGGCAAGTACATCGCGAACATCTACCAGCACAAGCACTGGCTGGCGCAGGTCACCGACTCCACCGGGATGAAGCTGACCGCGCTCGGCCCGGTCTTCCAGTGGTCGTACTCGATGTACTCCACCAAGTACGAGTCGATCGACGACCTCCCGCAGGGTGCCACCATCGCGCTGCTGAACGACCCGGCCAACACCGCCCAGGCGCTGTGGATCCTCGAGCGTGCCGGCAAGCTCACGTTCAAGGACGGGGTCGACCCATGGGCCGCGACCGAGAACGACATCGCCTCCAACCCGAACGGCTGGAAGTTCACCTACATGGAGTACGGCGCAGGCCCGCGCACCCTCGACTCGGTGGACGCGGTGATCGACTACAACATGTCGTTCGTCGACGCGGGCACGCCCGACAAGGACCGCATCTATGCTCCGGACGCACCCAAGGAGTTCGCCGGCCAGCTCGTGGTCGGCACGAAGTACCTCGACGACCCGCAGGTGGCCAAGCTCAAGAAGATCTTCTTCGACCCGAGGGTCCAGCAATACCTGGCGAGCAACGACGACCCGGACCTGAAGGGTCAGCTCGCGCCGGTCTCCTCGACCTGAGCGGGGTTCGGCATGGCCCGGGGCGGCAGGTCAGTGTTGCGTACCTGCTGCCCCGGGACAGTGCTCGGTCGAGCCACAACCTGCCGTGCGTGGGCGACCAGCGCGGCGTGGAGCTCACGGACCGCCGCCGGCACGTGGTCGGTCCGTCGCTGCTGGAGCACGAGCGTGACGCGCGTCCTGTCCTCGGCGATCGGTCGCGTGGTGATCAGCCCCGCCCTCTCCAGCGGGTCTCCGATCACGCTGTAGTCGGGGAGCACCGTGACGCCCAGGCCCTCGGAGACCATCAGCTTGCCCATGTCGGCACCGTCGGTGGTGTGGGTGATACGCGGCACCGCCGTTCCGAAGAGACGATGCACGAAGCGGTGCATCAGGTAACCGGCGCGCATGGCGACGAACCTCTCCTCGCGAAGCTGGTCGACGGTCACTTCCTCGTACCTCTCGAGCGCGTGGCCGGCGGGCAGGACCACGATGGGTCGTCCGTGCAGCAGATCGGTGCCGACAAGGTGTAGCAGGGGTTCGTCACCGGCGAGCACGTTGACCAGGCCGAGGTCGAGGGAGCCCTCGACGAGTCCCTGGTGGATCTCGGCCTGCTGGATGTTGAGGATCTCGACGGTGGTTCCGGGGGCGCTTTCCTGGAAGGCGTGTGCTGCCGGCACCAGGAGCGTCGAGGTGGCTGCGTTGACGGTGCCGACCCGCACCATGCGACTCACCGTGTGCTGGTCGCCGGCGGCGAGCTTGAGCCTGTCGACCGCCTCGAGCACCTCGGTCATGTGCTGGAGCAGGTCCTGTCCCTGGCGGCTGATGCGGGCCCCGGAGCGCCGCCGGTCGAGCAGGGTCACACCCAGCTCTCGCTCGAGCTTGCTCACCGCCTCGCTGAGCGCCGGCTGCGAGATGTGCAGCCGCTCACTGGCTCGGCGCAGTGAGCCGTGCATGGTCACGGCAGCGACGTACTCCAGCTGCTCTATGCGCACCGCGGTCTCCTCTGGTCGTGGCGTCGGGGTGCACGGCGAATCCGGGGATCCCGTCGGCGATTCCGTTCGCTACGGAGTCGCTGCGGGCTTGGATGTCCGCTAAAGTCGATTGAATTACTAGACATTAGGGTAGCGCATTCGGTGGTACGCCGACACGCATTCCAGCGCTGTGGCTTCCCGACTACGACAGGGGCGGGCGTGGGCGCCACGGGGTGAGAGGCACTGCCTGTCACCCCGTCGCTGTTTCCGTTCCCGGAGTGACCCGTGCTGCCTTGCATGAGTCACCAAAGTCGATCAATCTGATGTACATAACCGTCCTAGGAGCTGTGATGACCGATTCCACCGATCTCCGGGCCCACGAGCCCCTCAAGTTCGCCTACTGGGTGCCCAACGTCAGTGGCGGCCTGGTGGTCAGCAAGATCGAGCAACGCACCGACTGGAGCCTCGACTACAACATCGAGCTGGGGCGCCTGGCGGAGGCCAACGGCTTCGACTATGCGCTGTCACAGGTGCGCTACATGGCTGGTTACGGCGCGGCCTACCAGCACGAGTCGACCTCGATCAGCCTCGCGATCGCGCTCGCGACCGAACGCCTGAAGGTGATCGCCGCGGTCCACCCCGGGCTGTGGCAGCCGGGTGTGCTCGCCAAGCTCGTGGCCAGCTCCGACCAGTACGCCAAGGGCCGCTTCTGCGTGAACGTGGTCAGCGGCTGGTTCAAGGACGAGTTCACCAAGCTCGGCGAGCCGTGGCTCGAGCACGGCGAGCGCTACCGCCGGTCGGAGGAGTTCATCCGCTACCTGCGCGAGATCTGGACCAGCGACCACGCCGAGCTGAACGGGGACTTCTACCGGCTGCACGACTTCGACCTCAAGCCCAAGCCCTACGAGGTGCCGGGTCGTCCGCACCCGGAGATCTTCATGGGCGGGAACTCGACCGACGCACGGGGCATGGGCGGCCGGGTCACGGACTGGTACTTCATGAACGGCAACTCGCCCGAGGGGATCGCCGAGCAGGTGCGCGACGTCAGCGATGTCGCCGCGGTCAACGGCCGCCGCGGCCACGTGCGGTTCGGTGTCAACGGCTTCCTGATCGGCCGCGACACCGAGGACGCGGCGCGCGAAGTGCTGCGCGAGATCATCGACAAGGCCGACCACGAGGCGGTCGAGGGCTTCGGGGCCGCGGTCAAGCAGGCCGGCCAGTCGACCGGTGACAAGAAGGGGATGTGGCAGGACTCGGAGTTCGCCGACCTCGTCCAGTACAACGACGGCTTCCGCACCGGCCTGATCGGCACGCCCGAGCAGATCGCGCACCGCATGCTCGAGTACAAGCGGCAGGGTGTCAACCTCTTCCTGCTCGGCTTCCTGCACTTCCAGGAGGACGTCTCGTACTTCGGCCGCGAGGTCCTCCCGATCGTCCGCGAGCTCGAAGCGGCGGAGCTGGAGCGGGTCTGATGCCTGTTCCCGTGCTGACCGCCACCGAGGCGGTCGCGATCGCGACCGACCTCGGCGAGCGGTTCGCCAAGGGCGCCGCCGAGCGCGACATCTACCGCGTGCTGCCGGTCGCCGAGGTCGACGAGCTGTCGGAGTCCGGGCTGCTCGCCATGACCGTCCCCGCGGCGTACGGCGGCGCAGACCTCTCCGCTCGAGTCGTCGCCGAGGTGTTCCGGTTGCTCGCTGTCGGAGACCCGAACATCGCCCAGATCCCGCACAGCCACTTCGTCTACGTCAACGCGCTTCGCCATGCCGCCTCACTGGACCAGCAGGCGTTCTTCTTCGGCGAGGTGATGGCCGGCAAGAGGTTCGGCAACGCCCAGTCGGAGATCGGGACGAAACACGTGCGGGACTTCCGAACGACGCTGCGGCCGGCCGCCGGTGGCTGGGTCCTCACCGGCGAGAAGGGCTATGCGACCGGCGCCCTGCTCGCCGATTGGATCCCCGTGCTCGCGCACTTGGGCGACGACGGGCCGATGCACGTCGCGTGGGTGGAGCGTCACGCCGTGGGAGTAACCGTGGTCGACGACTGGGACGGCATGGGCCAGCGCACCACGGCCAGCGGGAGCGTGCGCCTTGACGAAGTACGAGTGCCGGCCGACCGGGTGTCGCCCTGGCACCTCACCTTCGAGGGCCCACAGACCTATGGAGCATTCGCCCAGCTCCTCCACGCCGCCCTGGACGCCGGTATCGCGCGCGCTGCCGTCAGGGAGGCAGCGGAGTTCGTGACGGCCAGGAGCCGCCCCTATCCGGACGCGATCTCCGAGCTGGGGGTCGAGCGCCACGCCGACGACCCGACGGTGGTCCAGGCCTTCGGGGAGATGGAGCTCGCGGTCCGCGGCGCTGAGGCGTTGGTGGCCGAGGCGGGCCGTGCCGTCGACCGCGCCGACGCCGACCTGAACGCCGAGACGGCCGGCGCTGCCAGCCTCGCCGTCGCCGCGGCTCGGGCGGCCACCACGCAGGCCTCGATCGACACGGCCAGTCGCCTCTTCGAGGTCAGTGGCACCAGGTCCGCGCTGGACTCGCTCAATCTGAACCGGCACTGGCGGAACGCGCGCACGCACACCTTGCACGACCCGGCGGCCTGGAAGGTCCGCCACCTGGGGCGCTACACGCTCGACCGGACCCTGCCGCCCAACCACGGCCAACTCTGACTCGGAGGAGATGTCATGACCGACCAGCTCACGTTCCACTGGTTCCTTCCCACCAACGGCGGGGACGGGCGACAGGTCGTCGGTGGAGGTCACGGTGTCAGCGCCGGTGCCGCTGGCCGACCGGCCTCGGTGCCGTACCTCGGCCAGATCGCCCGCAGCGCGGAGCAGCTCGGGTTCGAGGCCGCCCTGACGCCGACCGGCGCCTGGTGTGAGGATGCCTGGGTCTCCACCGCGATGATCAGCAGCCTCTCGGAGCGGCTGAAGTTCCTGGTCGCCTTCCGGCCCGGCCTCACCTCGCCGTTCCTCTCCGCGCAGATGGCCGGCACGTTCCAGAACCTGTCCGGAGGCCGGCTCCTGCTCAACGTCGTCACCGGCGGTGAGTCGCACGAGCAGCGGATGTACGGCGACTTCCTCGACAAGGACGGTCGCTACGAGCGATGCGACGAGTTCCTGCACGTCGTCCGCTCGCTCTGGTCCGGGGAGACCGTGAACTTCAACGGCACGTACTACCGGGTCGAGGATGCGGTGCTGGATCAGATCCCCGACCCGCTGCCTGAGATCTACTTCGGCGGCTCCTCCGAAGCGGCTGGCCGCGTCGCCGCCAAGCACGTCGACGTCTACCTGACCTGGGGCGAGCCGCCGGAGGCGGTCCGCGAGAAGGTCGAATGGATCCGCAAGCTCGCCGCCGACGAGGGCCGGGAGGGTCAGGTGCGGTTCGGCATCCGGCTGCACACCATCGCTCGCGACACCTCCGAGGCTGCCTGGACCGAGGCCAACCGTCTCCTCGCTGGGATCAGCGAGGAGCAGATCGCGCAGGTGCAGGCTGGGCTCAAGCGCAGCGAGTCCGTGGGCCAGCGCCGGATGCTCGACCTCAACGCCGGCACCAAGGAAGCCCTGGAGATCCACCCCAACCTGTGGGCCGGGGTCGGCCTGGTCCGTGGCGGTGCCGGGACCGCGATGGTCGGCTCGTTCTCCGATATCGCCGACCTGATCGAGCAGTACGCCGCGGTCGGCATCGAGGAGTTCGTCCTGTCCGGCTACCCGCACCTCGAGGAGTCGTACTGGTTCGGCGAGGGCGTGTTGCCCGAGCTCGCCCGTCGCGGCCTTTGGACGCACCCAGCGCCCGTCGCTACGACCTCCGCGGTGCCCTTCGGTTCCGGGCGGGTGGTGTCGTGACTGTCACCGCCCTCCCCACCAACCAGGATCTCGACCCAGCGCGGCTCCGGCAGGCGTTCGGGGTCTTCCCCAGCGGTGTCGTGGCGGTGGCCGCGGACGTGGACGGACAGCGCACGGGACTGGCTGCCAGCTCGTTCACCTCGGTGAGTCTCGACCCGCCTCTGGTGTCGTTCTCGGTGGCCAACACGTCCAAGACCTGGCCGCACCTGCGTCGCGCGGCCCACCTCGGGCTCACCGTCCTCGCGGACCACCACGGCGAGGTGTGTCGACGGCTCGCTGGTCCTGTCGAGCACCGCTTCGACGACGTCCCGGTCACCGCATCGAACGACGGCGCGGTGACCCTCGACGAGGGGTTGGCCCGTTTCGACTGCACGATCTACCGCGAGGTCGAGGCCGGCGACCACACGATCGTGCTCCTGCAGCTGCATGCCGTCGAGCACACCGACACCTCGCTACCACTGGTCTTCCACCGCAGTGCGTTCGGACGGCTGTCCGAGCCGGCGTGAGACCAGCCTGAGACCACGTGCGCCGCCTCGAGCAGCACCCGGCTCGGGGCGGCGCACGTTGGACCGTTGTCATTGACCTTGCGAGGTCGGCGGTGATGGCGCTGCTGGACGGATCACCTCGTTCCAGAGGTCCTTCGTCTGGATCCCCCAGAAGACGCCGAAGCACCCGATCAACAAGATCTCGAGGACCAGCGTGGCGTGGTGCCATCCGGTGACCGCCTGGATGACGAGGATGACCGCAGCGCCGACGACCATGGCGGCTGCGAGGAGTGCGTAGAGCAGGAAGTACCGGTGCTGCCTCTGGTCCGGCGAACGTTGCGCTGCCCTCGCGTTCAGGACGACGAGGACGATGATCGCCACGCACAGACCCGCGGCTGAGACGTAGTGGGCGTTGTGGTCGAAGCTGTGGCGGAAGCCGACGAACCAGATCGCCCCGCCGACGAGCAGGAGTGCCTCCACCACGACTCCCCCCTTCCGAACATGATCGTCGTGCTTCCCCGGGGTTGGCATGTCCGCGGTGGTTGTTGTCGCGCTCCCTCGCTCCGAGAACGCCGTCACCACGGTGACGATCATGGCGATCACAGCCCCGAAGAAGAACGCCGTCATGTTGTTGGCGACGTTCGCCGCTCGCTCCTCGGCCTGGAAGGGCACCGACATGCAGGTCCCCTTGTTGGGCGTCGGCACGATCGCCACGACGACTGCGAGGAATCCGCCCACGTTGAGGAGCACGTCGTGCACCGGCGGATAGGCGAGGAGAACCACCATGCACACGCCGATCGTGAAGAGCGCGGCAACGAAGATCGGTCTCGCCGGCGTGTAGTAGTAGGCACTGAGCGAGCCTTGCCAGCAGGACTGCGGGTTCTCGACGTGCTCGTAGCCCACTGAGGCGAGCAGGCACACGACGAGCGAGGCCATGCCGATGCGGAGGTATCGATAGGTCTTGATCGCGTACACCTGAGGGGACCTCCCAACAGTGGGCCTGATCCCCGCGATGCCCTTTCACCATCCTTGCGTCAATACCGTCTGACAATGACTCGATCGGGCTAGTGACACGTAGGCGGGAGCGGTCAGGGAGGCTGGTCATAGCGACGTCGGGTGCTCCAGGCAGGAGTCGAACCTGGGACCTTTCGCCTAGCGGAGTTCGAGTTCACAAGAGGTCATCGCAGGTGGCTTCGCACCCTCAGAGATGCCTCTGACGGCCTCGAGGTCAGAAGCTCGCGAGGTTACCTCGCAGGTGAGGCGATTCGTACCCGGTTCTCGACAGTCCGCGCGCCTGCAGCTCGGGGACCAGACCGTCCGTGATCTCGGCGACCACCCGACGGTTCAACGGACCTGCGACGAAGAGGAAGCCGTCACCGCCGACCCCCTCCATGATCTTGCCGAGCTGGTCGGCGACGTCGGCCGGTGTGCCGACCGGTTCGATGGCGTGGGGCTGCACGGAGATCTCGCGGAGGGTCTGCGTCCCCGACCCGAGACGCTGAGCGAGCGAGCTCTGGTGGCCGTTCGTCTCGAACGTCGCGTTCAGCTGCGACAGCGGGGTGTCGACGTCGTACGGGGCGAAGTCGATGTCGGTGATGAACCCCAGGCCGGACAGGCCGATCTCCGGGCGTGACCACATCTCGTAGTCGTGCCGCTTCTTCCTGTCCACGGCCTCGGCCCGGGTCTCGCCGAGGTACGGCGTGCAGAGGAAGAGCACCTTGACGTCGTCGGGATCTCGTCCGGCGCTCGCAGCGCGCTCTCGGACGTCCTCGCGATACTCCTTCATCGCCTCAGGGCTGGTGACCGAGGCGATGACGCTGTCCGCGTTCTGCGCGGCGAACGCGCGGCCTCGTTGCGAACCGCCCGCCTGCACGAGCGCGGGTCGTCCCTGCGGCGAGGGCGCCGTGTTGAGGGGTCCGCGGGTCTTGAAGAACCTGCCCTCGAACTCGGTCGGCCGGACCCGCTTGGGGTCGATGAACACGTTCGCCTCGAGGTCGGCGACGACGGCGTCCGGATCCCACCCCTCCCACAGTGCGGTGACGGCGTCGGTCATCTCTTGTGCCATCTCGTAGCGCAGGTCGTGCTGGGGCTGAGCGTCCTTCCCGTAGTTCTGGGCGGCCCGGTCCGAGCTGCCGGTCACGATGTTCCAACCGGCGCGACCCCCCGACATGTTGTCCAAGGTGGCCAGGAGGCGTGCGAGCAGGTACGGCGGGTACTCGGTGACCGCGAGCGTGGGTACGACGCCGATCCGACTCGTGGCCGTCAGCATCATGGTCGCCAGCACGGCCGGGTCGTGCTTCGGCACCGCGCGCGCGTTGCGCAAGTAGTACTCCATCGACGAGCCGTAGCCGTCGGGGACGTAGCTGCTGTCCTCGATGATCAGGTAGTCGAAGCAGGCGCGTTCGAGCGAACGGACGAAGTCGATCTGGAACTCGCCCGTCATCCAGTCCCGGGCCGCCGTGCCACGCCACTCGGACCTCCAGTCGTGCACGCCGAATCCGTTGCCGAGGAACCACGCCAGGTGCATCCGTCGATCGCCTCTCATGCACGCAGGGTGTCCGTCGGCCGTTTCGACGACGTGTCGGCGCTCGGAATCGACCATTGCGCCACCACGCCCGAGCCGTACCCGGCGCCGGTCAGGAGCGTCGTGGGGCGGCGCAGGCCGTCCTCGCCTCAGAACTCGAAGAGGTTCTCGCGAAACGTGCCGTGGGTGTACTCCCGCCTCACCAGGCCCCGGCGCTGCAGAGCCGGCACGAGGCCGTCGGTGATCGTCGACCAGGAGTGCCGGGTCATGTTCGACTGCGTGAACAGGAACCCGTCCCCGCCGACGTGCTGCATGAGCTCGTCCATCTGGGCTGCCACCGTGTCGGGCGAGCCGACCAGGTCGACCTTGCCCGAGTCGGCGAGAACCTCCCGCAAGGTCCGGTCCCCGGCACGGGCGATCATGTTGTCGAGGACGCTCTTGTGGCCGTTCGTCACCAAGCCGTCGGCCTGCTCCTTGAACGACCGGTCCAGGTCGAAGCGGGCGAAGTCGATGTTGACGGAGAACCCGAGCCCGAGCAGCCGGTCGATCGGGTTCGCGTACGCCGCTGCGGCGGCCGCCTCGTGCTGCCGCTGTGCATCCTCGTCGGTCTCCCCCACGATCACGTTGACGAGGAACAGCACCTTGACGTCGTCCGGCGTCCGGCCGTGGCCGATGGTCTGGGCACGAACGTCGTCGCGGTACTCCTTCATCTGCTCCGGTGTGCCCGCAGAGCCGATGATCGTGTCGGCCCACCGGCTCGCGAACGTCCGCCCCGAGGGCGATCCGCCGGCCTGCACCGTCACGGGGCGATCCTGTGGGGAACGTGGCACGTTCAAGGGACCGCGGGTCTTGTAGTACTTGCCGACGAAGTCGACGACGTTGACCTTCGTGTGATCGGCGTAGGTCCCGGAGCTCCGGTCCTCGACGATCGCGTCCGGCGCCCACGAGTCCCACAGCTGGAAGACCGCATCGGCGAACTCGTGGGCCCGCTCATAGCGCTCCGCATGGGCCGGCAGTGACTCCATCCCGTAGTTCTGCGCGGCCCGGTCCGAGCTCCCGGTCACCATGTTCCAGCCGCTGCGGCCCTGGGATGCCTGGTCGAGTGTCGCCACCAGCCTCGCCACCATGTAGGGGTGGTACTCACTCGTCGACAGTGTCGGAATCACGCCGAGCTTGGTGGTGAACTGCGTCAGGATCGACGCGAACACCGACGGATCGCCCTTCGGCACCATGTAGGCGTTCTTGAGATACGCCTCCGACGATCCCTGGTAGCCGTCGGGGACGAAGGAGGAGTCCTCGAGCAGGATGTAGTCGAAGCCCGCTCGCTCCAGCGACCTCGCCAGGTCGATGTACAGCTCGGCCGAGTTGAGGTGCCGCCCACCGGGGCCGGCGAACGGGGCATCCCAGGTCTGCACCTTGCAGCCGTTGAGGAACCATGCCAGGTGGAACGGGTTCGCACTCATCGCGCCATCGCCTTCCGTCGCTGCCTTCCGTCACTCCAAGAAGGCTCATTGAAGGTCGGTCCGGTTACGTGACGACGTCACGACGGTCGCCTGCCGATTGCGCCTGGCGGACCGGCCCTATCTGGTTCAGCTGTGCGTCGAGCTGCTCATCATGGCCGACCAGAGGTCCGCGTAGCGGCCGCCAAGAGCGAGCAGCTCGTCGTGCGAGCCGTCCTCGACGACGGCGCCGTTGTCGACGACGAGGATGCGCTGCGACGCGCGCGCGGTCTGCAGCCGGTGCGCGATCAGTAGCGTCGTGCGGCCCCGCGCCACCAGTCCCATCGCCCTCTGCACTCGCGCCTCGGTGGCCAGGTCCAGGTTCGCCGTCGCCTCGTCGAGCAACAGGATCGCCGGGTCCACCAGCAACGCCCGCGCCAGGCTCAACAGCTGCCGCTGGCCGGCCGACAAGGACCTGCCCTGCTCACTGACCGGGGTGTGGTAGCCCAGCGGCAGCCCGGCGATGAAGGCATGGGCGCCCACGGCGCGGGCGGCCCGCTCGACCTGCAGGTCGGCGGCATCCGGGCGGCCGTACGCGATGTTGGAGCGAATGGTCCCCGAGAAGAGGAACGGCTCCTGGGGGACGAACCCCAGCTGGTGGCGGTAGGCCGCCAGGTCGAGCTCCGCGATGGGCCGGCCATCGATCTTCACCGTTCCCGCGGTCGCGTCGTAGAACCGCGCAACGAGCTTGACGATCGTCGACTTGCCGGCGCCGGTGGTGCCGACCAGGGCCACCACCTGGCCCGGCGGGATCTCCAGGCTGACGTCGTCCATCGCGACCAGACCCGTGCTCTCGTAGGCGAAGGTGACGTGCTCGAGGGTGATCCGTCCTGACAGCCGCCCCGGCCGGACGCGATGGTCCGCCTCCGGGGTCCCGGTCTCGGTCTGCAGCAGCTCGCTGAGCTGGGCCACGGCGACCTTGGCCTGGAGCCACTGGTCGAAGACCATCGACAGCTGCTGGATCGGCGTGAAGAACTGGTCGAGGTAGAGCAGGAAGGCGATGAGGACGCCGTAGCTGAGGTGGCCGGAGGCGATCCGGGGCGCCGCGACGGCCAGCGCGATCGCCTTGGCCACCGTCGACAGCAGCTGGAGGAAGGGGAAGAACCGAGCCATCAGCTCCGTCGAGCGGGTGCGCGTCTCGGCGTAGTCGTCGGCGAGGGCGGCGAACCGCTCGATGTTGGCCGGCTGCTGGCTGTAGGCCTGGCTGACCGAGACGCCGGCGAGGCTCTCCTGCATGTTCGCGTAGAGCAGCGAGACCCGATGCCGCGCGACGAGGTAAGTGCGCCCCGACTCCCGCCGGAACCACAGTGTCGTCGCGACGAGGAACGGCAGGACCGCCGCCACGGCCAGCGCGAGCATGGGGTCGAAGAGCGCGAGCGCCACGGCGATCCCGGCACAGGACAGCAGGCTGACCATCGCCGTGACCAGCCCCTGCTGGAGCAGCTGGGCGAACGCCTCCACGTCGGAGGTCATGCGGGTCATGATCTTGCCGGCCATGTGCTTCTCGTAGTAGCTCAACGAGAGGCGCTGGAGGTGGGCGAACGTGCGGACCCGCAGCCCGAAGAGCATGCGCTCGGCGGTGCGCTGGGTGAAGGCGATCATGATCCGGGTGTTGCACCAGATCACGCCCTGGACGCCCAGGAGCACCGCGCACACGATCACCAGCACCCGCCGGGAGTCGGCGAGGACGCCGTGGTCGATGCCGAACCTGATCAGGACCGGACCCGCGATCCACGACACCGCGTCGATGACGACCATCAGCGACGCGAGCAGGAGCGGGCGCCAGAACGGCTGGAAGATGCGCCACATCGTGAAGGAGTCGTGGGGCCGGTACGCCGCCTCGAGGTCGACGTCCGGCTCGCCCCTCAGCTCGGGCAGGCGCTCCACCGCACGCAGCAGTCGCGGCGAGACCGAGGCCAGGCCGGCCAGCGTCGACGCGTCGCCGCTCATGCCGGGGCCGCTCGAGCCGGCCGCGGCCCGCGTCGCTGCCTCGCTCGTGTAGCTGCTCATCTTCGGCGCACCCAGCCGGTCCGCGTGCTCGGGCCAGGCAGACGGATCAAGCTCGGTGGCGGGGACATCGCCCGGTGCGTCGAACTCCGCGTCGGGACCGGTCAGCAGCTCACGGAACAACGCGGAGCGGTCCAGCAGCTCCTCGGTGGTCCCGCTGTCGACGATCCGGCCGCGGTCGAGCACGATCACCCGGTCGGCCAGCAACAGGGTCGAGTGCCGGTGGGCGATCAGGACCGTGGTGCGGCCGCTGAGGATCTCGTCGAGAGACCGGTGGATCGCCTGTTCCGTGCGGGCATCGATCGCCGAGGTCGCGTCGTCCAGGATGAGCACCCGTGGGTTTGTCAGGGCCGCGCGGGCCAGCGCCAGTCGCTGCCGCTGACCCCCCGACAGGGTGAAGCCACGTTCGCCGACCATGGTCTCGTAGCCCTCGGGCAGCCCGGCGATGAAGCCGTGGGCGTGCGCGGCGACGGCCGCGTGCTCGAGGTCGTCGAGGCTCGCCGCCGGCCGGCCGAACGCGATGTTCTCCCGGATCGTCGTGGAGAAGAGGAAGCCCTCCTCGAACACGAGGCCCACCGCGGCTCGCAGTGAGGTCAGCGTGACGGACCTCAGGTCGCGACCGTCGAGGCGAACGGCGCCAGCGGTGGGGTCGTGGAAACGCGTTAGCAGGTGCGCCAGCGTCGACTTGCCGGAGCCCGAGGCGCCCACGATGGCGACGCGCTCACCCGGCTCGATGCGGAGCGCGATGTCGTGGAGGACGGTCTCGCCACCCGGATAAGCGAAGTCGACGTGGTCGAGCTCGACCCCGCCGGCCACGTCGGTCAGCTCGATCGCCCCGGGCGCCTCCTGCACCCGGGACTCGATCGAGAGGAGCTCGACGATGCGCTGGGCTCCGGCGCGCGCCTGCTGGCTGGTGGCCATCAGCCCGGACAGGAAGCGAACCGGTGCCACGAGCTGGAGGATGTAGCTGGAGAACGCCAGGAAGACGCCCAGCGAGATGTGGCCCTCCATGACCATCCAGCCACCGAGCCCGAGGATCGCGAGCTGGGTGACGCCCGGGATCGCGTCGAGGCTGGCGCCGAACACTGCGGTGATCCGGGCGGTGCGCAGGCGGGACTGGAACAGCTTGCGGGCCTCGCCGTTGAGAGCCCGCTGCTCCTGCTCCTCCTGGCCGAACGCCTTGACGACCCGGACCCCTGTCACCGCCTCCTCGACGACGCCGGCGACGCTGCCCTGGAAGCGCTGGTCCATCCAGCTGGCCGGGAACGACCGCGCCCGGAACGTCATCGCGACCCAGAGGAACAAGGGCACCGAGACGACCATGACCAGGGCGAGCACCGGCGAGAGCCAGAGCATGACGAAGAGCGACACGACGAGCAGCGTGACGTTGCCCCACGCGACTCCGAGCTGCTGCAGGAACATCTGGATCAGCGTCAGGTCCGAGGTCGCCCGCGACATGATGTCGCCCACCCGCAGCTCGTCGCGACTGGAGGCGTCGAGGTACTGCAGGTGCCGATGGACCTTCACCTGGAGGTCACGCTGGACCCCGACCGCGGCGCCCGCACCGATCCGGCGGCGTAGGTATCCCGTCACGAAGCTGCCGACTCCCACCAGGACGAGCAGCGTGATCCAGACGGAGAGGGAGCGGCGACCGGTGAGGATCGCGTCGTCGAGGATCACCTGCTGGATCAGGGGCACGACGCCGAGGAGCGCCATCGACGCGATCGCATACGCGATGCCGACCCGGATGCCGCGACGATTGTGGGCATCCAGCACCGGTCCGAGCAGCTTGAGCGTGCCGCTCGCGAACGCCGTGCGCTGCTGCGTCATCGGGTCTGCCTCGATGGCCGGCTCCAACTGGCCGGGCTCCCGCAGGTCGTGCGCAGTTGTCATACGCCGATCACACAATGACCTGAGACCGGGCCGGATTCGTCGTGGTTGCGTCCCGATTGCGCCACGACAGGGCGGCCACGCCGTGGGGGAGTCATCCGCTCATTGCGCCAGCGCCGCACGCGTCTCGTTCGCGGAAGCCGACTGCGCGAGCACCACACCTCCGACCAGCACGGCCGCGACGACGCCGAGGCCGCCGGCGGAGCCCAGGGCGGCCACGAGCAGGTTCACGCTGCCACTGCCGCTGAACGAGCCGACCCCGCAGGCGATCCGATACGTCGCAACGGCCACCGACGGATCCGCGCTCGCCGCGACGACGAGGACCGGAGGTGCCGCGAGCGCGATGCCGTCGACGATGCCGAACAGGACGGCCGCAGCCAGGAAGCCGAGCACGCTGCTTGCCAGCGCCAGCACACCGGTGGCGCCGATGCCGAGGACCAGCGCCATGGCCAGTGCACGGGCCGGCGAGACTCGTTCGAACAGCTTCCCGGAGGCGCCCAGCACCCCGATCTCGACGGCTGCCAGCATCCCCAGCGCGAGACCGATGCCGGCAGAGCTGAGGCCGGCGGCATCTCCGACCAGCGGGAAGGCCGTGTTCTCGACGCCACTGCGTAGGTAGTTGCCGAAGAGGCCGAGCAGCAGGGCGAGCCGTACGGCGCGCGGAACGGCGAGGTTGGGCAGTCCCAGTCGCGGCCGCCCGGATCCGGCCGGTGCGGGCACGCGAGGCAGCAACAAGCAGACGAGCACGGCGACGACGAGGCCCGCGCCGCAGCACACGGCGAACGCGAGCCGGTAGCCGGCCAAGCCGTCCTGCTGCGCGGCGAGAACTCCACCGACCGGCGCGCCGAAGGCTCCGCCGAGCATCTGGAGGCTCTGGTTCGACCCGAGTGCCCGGTGCGGGCGCGGGTGGAGCCGCACCGTGACCTGCAGTGCCGCACCCGCGACGACGGCGCTGGCTGCGCCCTGCATGGCGCGGGCCGCGACCAGCCCTGGGGCGCCGTCGGCAAGGGCGTAGCAGGCCTCGCTCAGTGCGAACACGAGCAGGCCGATGGCTGCGGTCGCACGAGCGTCCAGCCGCGTCACCACTCTGGTGCCGAGGGTGTCGACCAGGATGAGCCCGGCCGCCGACGTGACGATGAAGACGGTGACCACGGCCGGTCCCAGACCCAGTCTGATCGCGTACAAGAGCTCGATCGGCGCGGTCATCGCCATGACGAAGCCGATGAGGACCATCGTGATCGGGTGGGCCCACGACGTGCGCAATCGCGTGATGACGTCCCTCCGTTCCACCGATGAGTGATCAACAGCGACGAAACCCGGTCACCGTTTCGACGTGGTGTCGCCCGTCACACGCGTGGATTGCGCCACGCTCGGGCTCGCGGTCGATGACCCGACGACCTGCGCAATCCGCGAGAAACCGCGTCTGCCGCGCGGCGAAACGTGCGAAGCGTTTGCTCGGGGGACACGAGCAGGAGGTTCTGGATGTTCCACTTGGGTTGGTTCATGGGAAGCGGGTTCAGCGTCCAGACCTGGGCGGGCGACCCCTGGGCGGGCACGACCGGTCGTGACTGGATGAAGGGCGGGATCTTCGTCGATCTGGCGGCCGCTCTGGAACGGGCGTGCTTCGACTACCTCCTGGTCGAGGACACGAGCATGATCGAGGACGCGTACGGCGGCTCCATGGAGACGACGTTGAAGTACGGTCTGCTCGGCCCGAAGAACGACCCCGTGCCGTTGATCCCCATGCTCACTCAGAACACCCAGCACATCGGCGTCGCCGTCACCCTGTCGACGAGCTTCTACCACCCGTACATGGCGGCCCGCACCATGACGACGCTCGACCACCTCACCGAGGGGCGGGTGGGGCTCAACGTGGTGACCGGCAGCAGCAGGCGGGCCGCGCAGCAGTACGGGTACGACGACCTGATGCCCCATGCCGAGCGCTACCAGATGGCGCACGAGTGGATGGAGGCCGTCGGCGCCCTCTGGGACTCGTGGGACGAGGGGGCGGTCCTTGTCGACCAGGAGACACCGCGGTACGCCGACCACACCAAGGTGCACCCGGTCGACTTCACCGGGAAGTACTTCCGCACCCGAGGGCCACTGAACACCATTCCCGGTCCGCAGCGTCGCCCCGTCATCGTCCAGGCAGGCGCCTCGGCGTCCGGCCGCGACCTCGCCGCGAGGTACGCCGAGTCGATGCTTGCGCACGGCACCAGCATCGAGTCGATGAAGGAGTTCCGCGCGGACATGCACCGGCGGATGCGCGACTACGGCCGGGACCCCTCGGAGCTCAAGATCCTGTTCCTGATCGACGTCACCCTCGGCGAGGACGACGCGGTCGCCGAGGCCCGCGCCGAAGCCCATCGGCTCGCGATGCGGACGGACGCGGCGATCGAACGACGCCTGTGGGGGCTGAGCTACTCCTCGGGCGGGACCCACGACTTCTCGCAGTACGACATCGACGGGCCGGTCCCCGACGTGTGGGGCAACGGCGAGACCAGCACCCTGCGCAACTTCGTCGAGCGCGGGCAGGGACTGAGCCTGCGGGAGGCGATCGCGACGATCGATACCCACGCCGGCCTCGCGTTCGTCGGCTCGCCGGACAGAGTTGCGGCTCACATGGGGGAGGCCATGGAGGAGGTGGGCGGGGACGGGTTCCTGCTCTCGCCCACGGTCACCCGGCGCAACATCGCTGAGATCGCCGACGGTCTTGCCCCGGCGCTGCGCAAGCGGAGGCTGATCCGCAGCGGCTACGACCACGCCACCTTCCGCGAGAACCTGCTGGCGTTCTGAACCGACCGGTTACCCGTCCATTGCGCCACCGGGGGCTGTCCGTCTGGGGGGACTGTCGGCGCAATAGTGCGGGAACGGCGGCGAACCGGCACGGCAACGGCCGATCACTAGGTTCCGCAACGTGACGGCAGACAACTTCCAGTACCGCTACGAGATTCTCCACCACAACCTGCTCGAGCTCTGATGGCGGCAACTGCCCCCGCCGCGGTGCTGGACCGCGCCGAACGGGCCGCCCTCCAGCGCCGCACCCTCCGGGTCCTCGTGTCCGGACAGGTCGTCGGCGCCGCCGCACTCGGAGCCGCGATCGTGGTCGGCGGATTCGTGGTCGAGGACATCGTCGGCGTCGGGACCCCGTGGGTCGGGATCTCGACGGCCGCGGTGACCGCCGGATCCGGGATCATGGCCCATCTCCTGTCCCGGGTCATGCGGCGCCGGGGCCGGCGCGCCGGCATGCAGCTCGGCTACGCGCTGGCGACGTCCGGCGGACTGATCGCCTGCGCGGCCGTCCAGCTCGCCTCGCTCGCACTGTTCCTCTCCGGCCTCCTCCTCTACGGTGCCGGCTCGGCGACCAACCTCCTGGCCAGGTACGCCGCAACCGACCTCGCCGAACCGGATCAGCGAAGTCGCGCGATGGGCAGGGTCCTGTTCGCCGCCACGTTCGGCGCGATCGTCGGGCCCACCCTGGTCATGCCGGCGGAGCACCTCGGCCACGCGGTCCTCGGCCTCGAGCCGTACGCCGGGCCCTGGCTGGTGAGTGCCGTCTTCTTCGCCGGCGCGATGGTCAACACCGCTATCCGGCTGCGGCCCGACCCGCTGCTGGTGCTCGGCAGTCTCGAGCCCGCAGGGCCGCCCGCGGCCGCGCGCTTCCACGTCGCGATCGCCTCGATCCTGTCCTCGCCCGGCGGCCGGCTCGCACTGGCGGCGATGGTGGCCGCCCAGGCCGTCATGGTCGGCGTGATGGCGATGACCCCGATCACCATGCGGGCCCACCACCACAGCGACATGAGCCCCTACGTCGTCTCCGCGCACATCGCGGGGATGTTCGCCTTCAGTCCACTGGTCGGTCGCTATTCCGACCGCTACGGCCCGGTCCGTTCGATCCGAGAGGGGGCATTGGTGCTCGTGCTGGCGTGCGTTCTGGGGCCCTTCGCCGACCTCAGCACCCTCGTGATGTTCGTCGCGATGTTCGCGCTCGGGACCGGCTGGGCGCTGGCCGTGATCGGCGGCTCCAGCCTCCTCGTCGACAGCATGCCGTCCGACCGCAGAGTTCCCGCCCAGGGCGCAGCCGACCTGATGACCGCGGTGTCCGGCGGGGCCGCCAGCGTGGTGTGCGGTGTCGTGCTCGGCGCGACGAGCTTCGGGGAGCTCTCCCTCTTGGCCGCCGTGGTCATCGTGCCGGTTCTGGGCGCCGTCCTACGACACCCCGGCGCCCGGGTCGCCGCGCGGTCGACATGACGGCCGACGAGGCGATCGCGGGATCCGGCCCGTTGCCGGCAACCCACCCGCGGCAGCGGATCGGCGCCCTCCGCCGGGTGCCGGGATATCCCCAGCTCCTCATCAGCTCCTTCATCTGGCACACCACCCGCTGGGGCGGCCTGTTCACCACCAGCTACCTGCTGGCAGAGCTGGTCGGGTCCCCGATCCTCAGCCAGGCGGTCGGCGCGCTGCTGTTCGCTCCGATGCTGCTCGGCGGGTTCGTGGCCGGGATGATCAGTGACCGCCTGGAGCGGCGGAAGCTGATCCTCGCCGTGCAGCTGCTCCTGATCCCGGTCGAGTTCGCGATGTCGGCAGTCGTCTGGGCGGGGGTCGTCCAGGTGTGGATGACGCTGCCGTTCATGTTCCTCCTCGGTATCGGAGGCCTGATGAACATGACGGCTCAACGGCCTCTGATCTACGAGACCGTCGGACCGGATCTCGCTCCCCGCGCCCTGACCATCGAGTCGACCGCCCAGGCCGGCTCGTCGATGTTCGGAACCCTGGTCGGCGGCATCCTGATCGAGACCGTCGGCATGGGCGCAGGCTTCGCGGTGATGGGTGTCCTGCTGGTCGTGTCGGCCGCCCTGCTCTGGCACGTCCCCACGCCGCGGTACGGCGGCCGCCGCAGCGGCGGGACCTTCTCGATCGCGGCCCAGCTCGCCGCCAGCGCGGCGCTCGTCCGCCGCAGTCCGCGACTGCTCGCCATGCTCGGCATCACCGTGGTGATGAACCTGTGCATGTTCGGCTACGTGCCGCTGATCCCGATCGTCGCGGGCGACTACACCTCCAGTGCAGCGATGATCGGCGCCCTCGCGGCTGCGCCTGGATGTGGACAGATCACGGCAGGCATCGGACTCAGCGCACGCCACCTCGAGCGCCACGGCCTGGTGTTCGCGGTCGGGTCGGGCGTCGCCCTCTGCGGGCTCCTCGGCTTCGCCACCGCTCCGGCCCTCGCCGTCGCGTTCCTGGCGCTGTTCGTGTCCGGGCTCGGACAGGCCGCGTTCGGCTCCATGCAGAGCCTGCTCGCGATCGAAGCAGCCGGGGAGACCGAGCGCGGGGCCGCCCTGGGCGTGCTGAGCACCTGCATCGGGGCCATGCCCATCGGGATGATCGTGATCGGCGTCGCCGCCGAGTCCTTCGGACCCCGCACGGCCCTCACCGCATCCGCACTGTTGGGTCTCGGCGGGCTCGTGACCGTGGTCACCCGCCGCACGGGGCTGCTCGCCCACAACCCCCTGCCGGGCTCGGGTAACACGTAGCAAACAACGCGCGCGCCGCGGCGCAATCAGATGGGCATTCCAGCGACGCGGCTGCGTCACGGTCGACCGGTTCCATTGTTCCTACCACCGATTACCGGGGGGTCAGGCACGTCACAGGCGACGTCGCAGACCACCGTCGTGAGCCGCAGGAGCCAGCATGCCCGAGACCCTGTTCCCCACCGGCCGCAAGGCGGCCGCTGTCACCATCGATCGTCGACTGTTCCTCCGCGCGAGCGGAATCGCGGCGGGGGCGGTCACCCTGTCCTCGCTGATCTCTGCCTGCAAGGGTGGCGCCGGCGACGACGGCAGCGGCACGCTGACGTTGCGGATGCCGTTCCTCCAGGACATGCAGGTGCCGGACCCGGACATCATGTACGAGGGCGAGGGGGTCCAGGTCATGCAGTCCTGCTACGAGGGCCTGGTCAAGTACAAGTCGGGCACCGCGGAGATCCTTCCTCACCTCGCGGAGTCGTGGACGGTCTCCGAGGACCAGCTGACCTACACGTTCAAGCTGGTGCCCGACGTGAAGTTCCACGATGGAAGTGCGGCGGACGCCCAGGCATGGATCAAGAGCTTCGAGCGACGGCTGGCGGTCAACGAGGGACCGGCCTACATGGTGGCCGGTATCGCGAAGTCCGAGGCACCGGACCCGACCACGCTCGTGGTCACCCTCAAGGAGCCCAACAACGCGTTCCTGCACTACGCCGCCTGCCCCTGGCAGATGTACGCGGTCAGCCCGACCGCGATCCAGAAGAACGCCCAGGGCGACGACCTCGCCAAGGCCTGGCTGCAGAACCACGATGCCGGGACGGGCGCCTACGTCATGTCGGAGTTCGTGGCCGGCAGTCACTACACCCTCGAGGCCTTCGACGACTACTGGGGGGAGAAACCGCACTTCACGACCGTCCGGATCGAGATCATGCCGGAGATCGCCACCCAGAAGCTCAAGCTCGACCAAGGCGCGCTCGACCTCGTCGCCAAGGGTTTCGCCATCCCGGATGTCAAGGCCTACGCCGCCAACCCGGACTTCGACGTCATCACCAGCTTCGGCGCGAGCGTCGTCGTGCTCTGGATGAACCCCTTGGCAGGAATCTTCGCCGACAAGACCCTGCGGCAGGCGATGATGACCGCGCTGGACCGCAAGTCGATCGTCGACACGGCCTTCCAGAACCTCACCAAGGTCGAGGAGAACTTCTGGCCTGAGACGATGTTCCCGGACGGGCTGGCGCCGATCTCGCTCGCTTACGACACGGCCCCGCTCAAGGCCCTCGTCGCCGGTCTCGACTCGACCAAGGTGGACCTCGCGTGGGTGACGTCGTACGGCGCACCGGGGCAGCAGGTGGCGGAGCTGGTCCAGACCCAGCTGGCGCCCACCGGGCTCGACATCACGATCCGCGCGATGCCGTCGGCGGAGTCGTTCGACCTGGTCAACCAGCCCCCCGACAAGCGACCCGACCTGATGGTGGCCGGCATCGGCGGCGACGCCCTCCACATCGACACAGCGGTCCGTATCTTCCTGCGCACGGGCGCGAAGCCACTCAACTACTTCACCTACGCCAACCCCGAGGTGGACCGCCTGATGGACGAGGCCATCACGAAGCCGACCCCGGACGAGATGAACGAGGTCTACCTCGAGATCACCAAGATCATCGAGGACGACGCCCTGTGGGTGCCGCTGTGCCTCAACCCCTACAACTTCGTGGGCCACAAGTACATCAAGGGCGTCGAACAGAACTCCTACCTCCCCTACGTCTTCACGCCCAACAAGATCACCCGAGCCTGAACCATGACCGCGACCGACCCGGGAAGGACGCAGCTCCGGGACTCGACTGTGGTGGGCCCGACGGTGCCTCGAGCGCGGGTGGAGGACCTGTCCGTCACGTTCCAGCGACGCGGTGCGCCCGTCCACTCGCTGCGCGGGGTGACCCTCGACGTGAAGCCCGCTGAGATCCTGGCTGTTGTCGGCGAGTCGGGCTCGGGCAAGAGCGTGATGGGGCTTGCCCTGCTGGGACTCCTCGCCGGCAACCCGATGCCGGTCGTGACCGGGCGAGCCGAGGTCTGCGGCGTCGACATGGTGTCGGCGTCCGCCGCCGAGCAGCGGCGGGTCCGCCGAGAGCACCTCGGCGCGGTCTTCCAGGACCCGATGACCTCGTTGAACCCGACGATGCGGGTCGGTCGACAGGTGACCGAGGCAGCGGGCACCCCCGAGGAGGCACTGCGGCTCCTGGACCTCGTGGGCATCCCCGATCCGGCCCGCCGGATGAAGGCCTTCCCGCACGAGCTCAGCGGAGGCCTGCGTCAGCGCGTGATGATCGCAATGGCGGTCGCCGGCAACCCGGACCTCGTCATCGCAGATGAGCCGACCACCGCTCTCGACGTCACGGTGCAGGCACAGGTGCTGGCCCTGATCCGGGACCTCTGCGACGAGCTCGGCACCTCGTTCATCCTGGTGACCCACGACATGGGGGTCGCCTCGCAGATCTGCGACCGGGTGGCCGTGATGTACGGCGGGCGCCTGGCCGAGGTCGGGACGATGGAGGAGGTGCGCACCAGACCGTCCCACCCCTACTCCCTGGGGCTCCTGAATGCGCGCCTGGAGCTGGATCTGCCGGTCGGACACGAGATCCCGTCCCTCGTCGGCGAGCCACCGGACCCGCGGGCCCACCCGCCGGGGTGCGCGTACGCGCCCCGCTGCCCGGCCGTGACGCCCGCGTGCTCGGTCGTGGTTCCGGTGCCGGCACCGGCCTCCACCCACGCGGGACTTGCGGCGTGTGTCGTTCCGCATGCGACAGCTGACCTGGCGACCCTCACGGAGACTCCGTCGTTCGAGCCGATGGTCGAGCTGGAGGAGGACCTGCCCGCGCTGAGGATCAATGGCGTCGACAGGCACTTCTCCGTTCGTCGCAGCCCCTTCCGCAAGGACAAGCTGCACGCTCTGCGCAACATCATCCTCGACATCGAGGCCGGAGAGTCGGTCGCCGTCGTCGGGGAGTCGGGGTCAGGCAAGTCGACCCTGCTCCGCGTGGTCGCAGGACTGCTCGCACCAAGCAGCGGAGACGTCGAGCGCGCCGACGCGCGGCCGCAGATGGTCTTCCAGGACGCCGGCGCCTCCCTGACCCCATGGCTGACGGTCGGAGAGCTCGTCGGTGAGCGATTGCGCGGGACGTGTTCGCGGACCGAGCGCCGGGGCCGGGTGGAGGAGGCGCTCCGGCAGGTCGGGCTGCCGCCGGACCTCGCCGGGGTCCAGGCGACCATGCTGTCGGGCGGGCAGCGCCAGCGCGTGGCCTTCGCTCGCGCGATCATCGTCCCTCCGCGCCTCCTGCTCTGTGACGAGCCGACCTCGGCTCTCGACGCATCGCTGGCGGCCTCCGTGCTCAACCTGCTCCAGCGACTGCGCCGTGAGCTGGGGATGGCTGTGATGTTCGTGACCCACGACCTCGCGGCCGCGCGGTTCATCTCGGACCGGACCGCTGTGATGTACCTCGGTCAGATCGTCGAGATCGGGCCGACGGAGGAGATCATCAGCTCGCCACAGCACCCGTACACCAAGGCGCTCCTGGCGGCGCTTCCACGGCCCGGACAGCCACCGGTCCGGCTCCAGGGCGAGCCGGCGAGCGCGCTCGCCGTGCCGACCGGCTGCTCGTTCCATCCCCGTTGTGCCGAGCGGATCGACCGGTGCAGCAGCGTCGCACCGATGCTCTACACCATCGGCGGCACCGGTACCCGGGCGGCGGCCTGCCTGCTCACCGAGACCGTCGAGCGCGTCCAAGGCTGACGCGTCCAGACACCGACCACGAAGAGACGCAGTGGCGCAATGCAAGCGCTACCGCCGTGCCGCAGACGTGACACGACCGCTCGGTCAGATGGTCGCGTGACCGCACCCGGACTAGGAGGATCGCGATGACACAGAAGTTCCATCTCGGCTGGTTCATGAACTTCACACCACCGGACTGGGAGTCCGAGTGGGCCTCGCCGGACGTGCGCCAGTGGGCGAACGGGAAGTTCTACGTCGACATGGCCCGCGACCTCGAGCGCGCCTGTTTCGACCTGATCATGATCGAGGACACCGTCATGGTCGCCGACGCCTACGGCGGGACGATGGAGGGCTCCCTCAAGCACGCCGTGTTCGCCCCCAAGCAGGACCCGCTGCCGCTGGCCGTCCAGATCGCTGCCAACACCACCAACCTCGGCGTCGTCGCCACGATGTCGACGAGCTTCTACTCGCCGTACCTCCTCGCCCGCGCCTGCTCGACGATCGACTCGATCGCCGAGGGCCGGTTCGGGTGGAACATCGTGTCCTCGGCCGAGGACCGGGCCGCCCAGAACTTCGGCCTCGACGCCCTCCCCGAGCACG